>Ga0228711_1000283_pt1 | contig 55564 bp, 31 predicted proteins | sample MedpolnodulmetaG_2_FD_177996 | JGI IMG/M metagenome (GOLD analysis project Ga0228711, IMG submission 177996) | Root nodule microbial communities from Medicago polymorpha collected in Santa Monica, California, United States - brown nodules | ecosystem: Host-associated > Plants > Roots > Nodule... | reverse complement strand
TTAAGTTCTAGATTAAAAGTGATTATCAAAGATTAACATCTATGTCTAGAATGAAAACTTAGATAGATTGTTATTCTATTCCTAGATCCAAAAGTATTTGTCAATATCATTTCAAATCTCAATAAAGGTTTGAACACAAGAATAACAACAATATTGAATAAATAACTAGAATCATATATTAAAAGATCAAGAGTTTACATAATGGCTTGTTTGAATACCTCAAAACCCACAAGGGTAGATGTAGCTACATATGTCTATGCAAGCTTAGCAAAGAATGAAGAAAAGATGAAGTTTCCATGCCTAGATCCATGATGTCTCAACAAATATTGGGTTGAATCTACTCTTAACTACCTTACTTTGTGTTTCTCTCTAGAAATGTCATCTCTCTAAGAAACCAAAAAAAATCAAAAATGTGATGTGTGGTGCCTTCTGCCCAAAACGTGATTGTCACTGTGCAGCCATCTTCCAAAACGTGATGTGCTACCTGTTTTTATATCCTTGCTTCAGACTTCCTTTCTTTCCCAATTCCATGGGCATGTTGTTACGTTATTTTTTTGCTTTTCTTTTGCTCAAGCCACCTCCTATTTTTTTAGTCCAATGACTTGCTTAATTTCACACCTGCCACGTTGTGGCTTTATTTTTCTTTCCTTTCATTTCATTCTTACTCTGCACATCATATATTAGTAATACTATACTACTTGACTCAATAAATAAAAACTATAATTTATTTAAAATGACACTAAATTATATATTAAACTAATAAAATTGACTAAAAATTTAATTAAAAAAACTCTAAAAATGTGATATGACATGGTGTCATCAAAGGCTATGGTGGTGGGGAATAGCAGCTGCGGTGGTTGGTTGCTAGTTTTTTCGTGGTATGATGGTGATGCGCGATGTTATGGCGGCGGTGGTGTGATAGTGGTGGTTCCTTTTCCTTGTCACCGGCGACCGCTTTTATAGGATCTTGATTGTTTCCACTTCAAACCGGCGTCGTTGCCCGTGTTTTGTGGTTGGTATTAGTCTTCCTATTGATCTGTGTTTATTTGGCCGTCTGTTTCGTGGTAAGGCGGTTAGGCAGGTTAGTTTTGGTGGTGGTGGTGGTTGTGTTGTTGAGTGGCGGTGGTGGTTCGTTTTGAGGTGGTGGTGGCGGCGGCAATGATGTGTGGACGCGGGGTGTTTTCAGTTTGTTTGGGTGGTCACAGATTTGGTGTCGAAACGCTTTGCGGATGAGAGCTTTTTTAGGGGGTGGTTAGGAGGTGGGTGTTGTGTTGTTGTGGGTGATTCCTCGTGGAGGTCGCCTTTGTTTTTCGGATCCATATCTGTTGTCGCTTACTCTTGTTTGTGTTTAAGGTGATTTGAAGATAAGTGTCCTTCGAGCTGAGCAACTTCCTTTTATTGATTTGATTAATGCTTTGCATAATTGTAAATCAGGCTGATTGTCTTACTTTTTGTGTGATGGATGTTGGTGGGCCGATTATTTTGCTTCGAGATCGGGAGCTGGTGTCTTTCTGCAATCTTGATTTGATTGGCTTGGTGTTTCTCTGGTGGACCGGGGTGAGGTGGCCTTCTGTTTTGGTCCTGAAGGCTGGTGGGCCGATCGCTTTTGATTCGAGATTGGGAGTCAGTTCTTTAGTTCAAGATTGATTTTGGGGTTTTTTAGTTGTTCTTTCGGTGGACCGGAGGTTGTGTTGTGGTGGTTGTTGATTGATCTTTAGAAAAGGTGGACGTGACTCAGTTTGGGTGTTGATTACTCAGTTTTTTGTTACAGAGGTGTTCTTTTGGGGGTGAGTAGTGACGATGGGTGTTATGGATGCCCTTTTTCAGTGGTCGGTTGTATAGGAGTCTATTTTAGGTGGGGAGGTTTTTTAGTGGGTGATGTCCTCTGGGTGTTGATCGCAGGGGTGCCTTTTGCGGTGTTTTGTTTTCAGGTGTTCCGCCTATATACAACGCTTTTTGTTTGTACTTAACCGGTATCTGTTCGTCTTGTGCAGGATCGAGTTTTTAATAAATTTTTGCTAATTAAAAAAAAAATATTATATATTTATTCAACTTCTCATTATATCATATGCATCAAAGGACTCTTAACTTCATCCACAATCCATAAAGAAAAAAGAAAAAAAAACTTCATCCACAATGCATGACAGTGATAATATCATCATAGCATATACGTTACTTTCCAAGTCTTCTTCAACCGAGGAAATGAAATTCAATACTGTTGACTACCCACATTAAAATGTATGACTTTGCGGGACAACAAATAAAAAAAAATTCACATTTTTATTTTCTTTGGCCGCCGGTTTCCAGTCATCAACTGAACTAATTGTCTAATTCTGGTTGCGTCCCTATTTCCTCTGCACCACCGTGTTTACCTCCTCGACCTTTATTTGGTAATGGATGGATTATGGATAATGAATAATTTGTTGGGTAACAAGGGTCCACTTAACATAGTGTGAGGCCTGAAAATGAATATTAAAATAACACCAAAATAAGAAATGCGACCTTTTTTTCTTCAAAAAAAATATGAAAAAAAAGAGTATTTATAAAAGAGTTTAATTGTGATGGGTTGACAGTTTTAAACAGTTTTGCACACACAACTAATCAAAATATTCTGAATTGTCACGTTTAGTCCACATAAATTAAAATCATTAATTGATGTGGCAAATCAAAATATTTTGATTAGTTGTGTTTGCAAAACTGTTTTGAACTGTCAACTCACCACAATTAAACTCTTAAATTATATTTTACATAAAAAATAAACCAAGAATTGAAATAAGAGTATCGATTATTAAAATGTATTGTAAAAAAGGGTCAAATATATTTTTGGTCCCTATAAAATTGGAAACTTCTAAGTTTAGTCCTTACTTAATTTTAATAGGTGTTTTAGTCCCTATAAAAAATAATTACCTCTAATTTGAGTCTCTGCTAAAATAAAGTTTGTTTAACTATCCTTAAACTCTTAAATTTTTGAACGATTTTTTTAAGACAAGTTTAGAACACTATGAAAAGTTCATTTACTAAAATTTAAATTTTTTTTAACATGAAACGAACTAAACATGATTTTTTAAAACGATAAAAATTAAAGATAAAAATAACGAAATTTGGACGTAGAAATCAAATTTTATGACAATTTTTTGAAGAGGAACTTTTAGCAATGTTCTTAACATGTCTACAAAAAATTGTTCAAAAATTCAAGAGTAAAATAAACAAATTTAAATTGAATAGGGACTAATAGTGAGTGCAGAATTGTTTTTTAGGGACTAAAAGAACTACTAAAATTAAGTAAGAACTAAACTTAAAAGGTCCCAATTTTATAGGGACCAAAAACATATTTAATCCTAAAAAATATGCTCATTCTTTTCTATATTAAGTGATATAGTTGACTCTGTTACACATATCAATACATATTTTTTTAATCTTTGATATCTTTAGTTATTTATTAAAAAAAATTATGAAAATTTAATATTTTGAAAATATTAATCAAGACTCATCAACATCTTATATGATATTATTTATCTTTGTATATTAGTAAAAAATATAATCGAAGTACGTCAGATCAATAGTGTACATTATAAAACAAGTCATCTATAAGAAGTATATATTTTGAAGGGAGACAATATAAAAATGGTCATGTTAACTTGTGCCTTAAAGACACATGTTAAACAACCCAAAATGAGCAACTTTGTATTGTAAAACATGATAATTTAACTTTTAAGAAGTTGAGTGCACCATTTTTAATACATATATTTATATAATAAGTTCCTTAACATATACCATTGAGGACACACGTTAACATTTGCCATATAAAAAATAAGGAAATGTTAACTTGTGTCTTGGGGCATAAGTTAGCAAAGCAAATGTAAAAGATATTTTTTGAAACTTATGTATTCAATGTCTTAAAAGATACAAAAGTTATACTTTTAATATAAAATTCATTTTTAATTTCTATTTTAAACTTCTTAATTTGTGCCTACAGGCACAAGTTAAGACAACCCTAAAAACAATATCATTGGTCATAAAAAACGATAAGGATATTTGTACAATTCTTTGGTACAACTTCTATGACAACTTTGGTTTTCTCTCATTTGATTAGTCAAAAATAATAGAAAGAGAAAAAGAAAGAAAAAAAAAGAGATAATGTGAGTATGATAGAGAAAATTATCAAAAAGTTATTAGAAAATGGTTGTACAAAATTTCTTTAAAAAAAAAACATCGAAAATATTTACAGGAAATAAAGGATCAATTTGACAAAATTTGAAAAGTCTAGGAGTGATGAGTGGCAGAGAGGAATGGATAGCCTTTTGCAGAAGGGCATTGAGATTGAGGGCCTCCACTCTACTCCACTATCCGACAAAAAGAGAGAGTATCCGTACCTGTGAAACTAAAAATTGGATTGCGACAGATGTACGGACGAATCCATTATCCATTCAGCCACGCGTCCTGTTTTGACCATAATCAAGTGCCCTATCCTTTTCTTTTCCCCAACTTATTACCACGCGGCATCTTCTTCTTCTTTTCTTCAGATTCGCGTGATCAGATCCACCATGTGAATGTCTCCTCATTTGGTAAACCAGCCAAACTCTTCCAAACAATCTTTCATTTTTTTCCTGTTCTGTTTTTGGCTTTTTTTAATGATAATTATTTTCATTTGAAAAAAAATAATACTCTTCTTGTATTATTTTATTTTAAAAAGGATGTTTTTTTTTAGGGAATTTTAAAAAGAATGTTAATGAGTGTTACAAGCATTTTTTAAGTATTGTTAGTATGAGTGCATATTGAACTAGATTTAAGCTAGTGATCGACAACATTGTTGATAGCTCTAATAACCAATATGAATTTGGCAATATTATGGTTAATTGTAGATAAGTTTTGTAAGGTGACAAGCTAATTTTGTCACCCATAGTTTAGCAAGGGTGTCGAAATTGCAGCCTCGTCACCAAATATTTGAATTGATTCCATCTTGTATTTCTACTATGTTAATGAATGAAATAAGATAAGTTTTTTTGTGTCAAAAGTACTATTAGTATAAGTTTATGAAAATTTGTGTATTTAATGTATTGAAACTTATAATATTTGAATTTTTAAAACAATATTTTTTAAATTTAAAATCCTTAAATAGTATCTCGAGGGACACTCATAAACAAAACTCTTATTTTAATTGTCATATATGTTGTGTAAGGTCAACCCGACTTACATAGATTTATAACCTAAGGTTATATGAAACTTTCTTTTAATAGAAAAGAATTAGACTTAATCAAAAGCTTATGTAACTAAAAAGATGAGACTATAGGTCATGAAAAAAGCCTTTAAAAAATATTAGCTCAGTCTACTTAAATAAATGTAAATAATATTATTTACTATTATTATTATTATAATATATTCAATTTTGTATTTTGAATTAAATTTGTTAACCTTTACAGTATTTAAGCTTATTTGTCTAAATTAATTTTTGTATATTTAAATGTATTATTTTAAATTAGAGTTGAAATATGATAACATATACAGTCAAATTATCTAAAAAAAAACATGTTATATTTAAATTTGATTATGATATCATGGATCTACTAGTTTTGTAGTTTATTTAAACACATTTTAGATTACTTGTTTAAATAAATTTATATAAATTAGACTTTTAAACAGTCTAACAGATCAAAATTGACTTTTAAAAATTAGACTCAAAATCTAAAAAGAATAAGTCTATGACATGCCACATATCAGGCTTAGACCTTAAAAATTTCGACATATCAAACTTAAACTTTGAAAAGTCTAACACAACCTAACATATTCTCATTCTTATGTGTAATTCTTAAAACATACCATTAATGAAATAGTTATATCTCAATTCACCTATAATTGAGAGGCAATGGAACAAGCCTCCATCAAACCCATGAATCGAAAATATATAGTGCGTCTAGCAATTGAAGATTTTGATACTAAAAGAAATTGTTCCATACTACTCCTGAAACCCAAATATACAGTGCAACTGTCAATCGAATATTTATGGTTTGAAGCTTCTAGTTTTAACGATTTGGAGTTTTTGTTTAATAAATTAAATTAGGGTGTTCGAGAGAATTGAATCTGAGACTTCGAATAGGAGTACACTTCCTGTCTCAAGTTAATACCATCTGATCAATCCAAGTGAGTTTAATGATTTGGAGTTTCTTTCTCCCGAAACCCAAATTTATGGTTTTAATCAAGGTTTTAAAAAACGGAGCCTTGCCACGAAAACGACCGTTACAAAAAAGTATAGACAACCGACGATACCATTTTTGCCCGATCTAACAGTGGGAAGGAAAATCACATGAAAACGTTGTGACGTAACGCCACGCTGTAACGTGCACGACCGTTACAGTTGCGAAAAAAGAACACCTTTTTTCATATTTTGGTCATCACCTGTTCTTTATTTACAGTTCATTACTCCTTCAATTTCTAGATTTCTCCTCCTCTGCCGACTCTCTTAATTTTGGTGTTATGTAAGTGTGTAACATAGATAAAATGATTTTAGAGAGAAAAAATTGTCTTTGTATGAATATGGTTGTGTGAGTTTGGACTTTAGAGATGAGATTTTTGATGTTTATGAATTTGTGGTTCCAGATGTTGGAAAATAAGTGAGAGAAGAACCTATAATTTATAAAGAATAAAGTGAGGTGAGTGAGAGGAAGTGGTGAAGGTAGTTGTACAACATGAATGAGCATGTTGTTTTGTATTATTAACATCATTCATTTTTCAAAAGTTAATCTACGGGCTTCATTTCTTAATAAACTCAGATGTAATTTGATTTTAGTTTTTATATAATTATACTCTAATAATTTATTCAATTTCCAACAAATTGGAGTAGTTAGGCTGTACTAACTTACTCATGTGAATAATTTTATTGAATGTTGAATAAGTTATCCACGGTTCCTAAAAACAGCTTACATTCCACCAATCTATCTTGTTGTATTAGGTGTAGCTCGGATCACATGTGTTAATTTTCAGTGAAGACAAAAGCTAAGCCATGAACCTCTACTACTAATTTGGACACTGTTTGCTTGCCTACCATGAAGGATATAGAACGCGTAAGAGAAATGCTAAATAGTTTTCTTGAAGTATTAGTTAAAAAACTTACATAAAAATATTACTATATTGAACTATATAACATAAGTGTAGAGAGTACGGAACTATATCGAATTTGAACTAATAAAGTAGATGTATAGTTGGTATTATGCAACTAACCACCTATATATGGTTGTATCCGAATCCTATTAGGGAACACAAAATCTAGGATTACTATTTCCAAGAGGAAAACAGTAATGAAAAGCAAAATTCGAAGCCTCTTTTGATGCATATTGAAGTGGAGATAAGGTTGAAATGAGAAACACTTTAAACAACAACTCTTGTAATTATTATAAACAAAAATAAGTTTTTATGGTTTATTTAATAAATGATTTGTGCACTCTATTATATATAGACTGTTATAATAAGTCGCATACATCATTTATTAAATAAATTTTAAAATAAATTTTTGTTTATAATAATAAATTTTTGTTTATAAGTTTTTAAGAGCAACAGTTTCGTAAGAAACAAACAGTGGTGACCCTTTCTTCTCGTAAAGTTGAATATTTGGTTGCATTTCATGCAAGATGTCAAGTTTATGGCTTGACTTATTACTTGAAGAATCCTGAATAGAATTTTGCATCTCAATACAATTGGAGGAGTGATATTTGAACAATCAATTTGGTGACAACTTATTGTACAACCATAATTTACAAAGAAAAAAATAGCATTGACACAAAAGTCATAGCAGTAGAGAGATAAAGTAAAAAATAATGTGAGTATGAGAGAGAAAGTTGTCACCAAATGTATGTTCAAATATCATTTCTCATGCAATTGAATGTTGACAACAAATCATCAATAAACCTTGAAAAGAAATAAAAAATCCAGTATCACATGATAGGAGCCAATTATATATTGAAACAAAGTTTTATCTTTTAAGATATCATGTCGGTTATGGAAGAATTGAGTTGTGTCATTGCAGGACAGAAGTACAAGCAGCTAAAGCTACTCAAACTTAAGATTTAGAGAGATGAGAAGTCTGTTATATGTAGTGGGCTGTAAATCAATGAATTAAGCGAGCATCTTGTGATGTAAATCAACTGATATAGAGTTGGTTAGTAAATACAATATACATTTATAATGAACAATAAGTTTCATTGAGAGAAAATTTTCAGCTCAAAATAACTCTCTTCTATACTTTCTGATTCATATTGTGTATGTATGCGAGTGTGGTTTCTTAACTTCAAACCCAACACCAGAGTGTTCCATATACAAAGAGTGTTCTTGTACAAATTTTCAATGAATGAATTCATGTTTCAATTTTGTATTTTTCTATTATGATATTAGAGTTTATCGGTCAAATCGTCCATTATTTATATCTAAGTATCAGGTCCAACAATGTTAGGCGCGAGAGAGTGTATTGGATTAAACGAATACCCCAATACCGCATTGAATTTACTTGTGTGGCAAAAAAAAATTATGAACATCAAATGTCTCCATAGTTTATTTTTTTAGACGAAAGATGATAAATAAATAAAAAAAGAAAGAAAAGATACATAGATTAGAGGAAATTAGACCCGACTCAGGTACAACCAAAACGAAAATAAATTGTGATAATACAAACCGAATTGACCAACCATAATCAATCCTAACAAAATAAACACTCATCACAGGCGCAACCTACCGAACCCGCGTACAGCGCGAAGCAGGTTACAAAAAAAGATGAAGAGTGAGCATCCGTTCAAATCAAAAAGGGTTAAAAGTTGGCGAATAGATCAACCGCCAACAAGGTATAAGATCCATGTACCAGAAACCTTCGGAACAAAACAACGTGCATAATAAGAAAAGAAAGAAAGAGCATTATTTAGATATTTTTTATGTATTTTTTCCTCTTATATTCCTCCCGGTCTTATTTATAAGCAAATTTTGACTTTTTAAGTTAGTTGAATAAATTGTATGTGGTCTATATTATGTACCGCATACACCATTTATTTAATAAATATATAAAGTAAAAATTTGTTTATAAATGAGACTGAATGGAGTATGTGATAAGCTTATCTCCTTTAGAATAATAGTTGAGCTCAAAAATATATCTCATACTTTATTTATTTAATGAATCTAAAATGTAAAAATTTATTTATGAATGAGACCGGAGGGAGTATCCGATAAGCTTATCTCCTTTGGAATAATAGTTGAGCTCGGAAATTTAAACCGAAAAATTGAGAAGATGAAAGAAATTAATTTAGATGGAATATTAAAAGTAAATAATTTTATTTATTTTTGTTTGTTTTCGCACCGGTTTCCGACTCACCAAAGGTGGACGACTAATCCGGCTCGTGCGTAGAGGCATGCGCAGTGACCAAGCGTTGTTCCCCCTAGGAATCGAACCCAGTATTCGTCGAGTACGTCCAGTAAATAATTATTTAGCTAGATAGAATAGTTAATAGTTAGTTAGTTTGTTAATCTTCTCTAACGAGTAAGCTCTAAAAATAATTCCTTTATAATGTTTAACTTCATTTACGTGTTGACCAGAAGAAGAAAAAAACTTCCTTTAGGTGTCTTCGTCCATTTTTTATTTTTTTTTGGTGTGAAAAACATCCTAAAAAGACAACTTTTGTAGCAATACAAGTGAAGTGAGCTTAATTCTTAACTGAATTGCTCTTTGTACTTTTCAAATTGTTCTCAGGCTTACTTCACTGACCGTTAACTGCAACTGAACCAACGACGGTTATTAAAAAGAGCAATTCGAGAAGCAATAAGAGTAATTTCCAATTCTTAAAATTCCTGGTTTATATATAGGCCCATAACAAAGAAACAAGCCCATCGACATACATGTGATTACTCTTACACGCCTATCTTTTATGCTTGGTTTAATATCATGAGTAATGCTAACAACACTCTCTTTTGAACACTTTCTAATACTCACTCTCCTATTAGTTTAAATTATTGCGAGTCTACACTTTGGAAATAGAACTCACACGAAGTGGTGGGACATACATTGATTCCATCCAATGAAAGAGTGAGTGCTAAAGAGAGTGTTCAAAAATGAGTGTTGCTAACATTCCTTTAATATCATATCGGGGTGCGCTGTAAAACTAAAATGGCAATCTTTTTATTCACATCGGAATGATAAATGCTAAATTTCATGCTTTTGTTGGCGATGACTTGTTCTGATTGAATCATCCTAAACGTTGATAATTGGATAATTTTATGGGATTCTTTTGAATACGGGAAAACGGAGTCGAGTTGAATTTGTTTAAATTCAATTTGTTAAGAATTAGTTCAACTTAAAACTTAACTCAAAATTGATACAAACTTTTTTTCGCTTAAGTTCGATCTGTTTAGAAGTCATAAACAACTTATTTTGACTTGTTAGATTCATCTCATTTACACAAATCACATGATTCAAAAGTCTTTTGTTTATTATTTTTTTTAGAACTTTGACCTTTTATTTTATTTCAAAAAATGTAAAGATTGAATTAAAATAAAAGTTATCACACATATAAAGTGTTTAGAAGATAGACATAAATAAAAAGTTCATACCTATATAAATTTTCAGATAGTCATAAAAAAACTATAAACATTATCAATTGCAAGTACTCCAAAATAAAAATAGAAAACCGAACCAATAATTTTTTTAAAAATAAAAGTCCAAAACTGTAATTGAAAACTCTCTAGATACTATTCCATTTTTAAATTCAAACACACGCAATTCAACTCATGAACCAAATTAATGCTCAACTCATTTGATTCATAAATCAAATTCAACGAATTTATTGTCAGATTAAATTCTAAACTATGTTCGAATTGATCCGATTCATTACCAATTCTAAATCCTAGCAAACGCTGATAGTCACATTTTGCAACACCGTTCATAAATGGTTATCATGTCAGCAAGTTTCTTGATTATAATATCTACTATTATTGTGCTTGCAAAGACACTCTGTCATTGCTTCCGGCTCCCCCACTTAGAATTCTATTATTAAGGTAAAAAATCTAGAATCCTGAAGAAAAAAAATCAATCTCTAAGCTTGATCAACCAAAATTGTTTATGATAAATGTATCAACTCTAGATTTCAAATGTCTTCATAGATGTTCCCTATTCAATAAATCTCAACGCACACAAAAACAATAAGCATGAGGGGTGAGGTTAAGAAATTATGAATCTAGGGTGAAGATTGTGTTAGGTTAAAGTTAGAAAGAAAAGAATAAGCTTAACAAATAGGTCTCATGGTTTTGCATTGATTTTCCTTTCTACGCACTTCTATTCTTTTGTTCATGGGTTTTGAACTTAAATCTGGGATATCACTATAATTAAAAGTTGGTAGGTGAAGCTCTTAACTAACAATGATGATTGTTAGGTTATTTTGAGAAGAAGATCAACATTGGTTTTTAGATTAATTAAATAAATAAATAAATATCGTGCATGAAATAAAATAATAATAATAATTCCTTCAAATAATAATAATCAATTCCTTCAAAATAATGATTCTGGATGATTGCAGGGAATAGTGACTATTCTATGACACAACCAAAATGTTAAATATCGTGTACGCTCCGACACACAAAACCTTTGAGCTTAGTGGTAGAAACTAGCAATATGTATGTATGCTCTAAGGACCATATGATTTTTTTGTTGTTGGTGTTGCTGTTGTTATGTCACCAATATAAACTCCAAAATTTTGATATACTAAAATTATAGTTAAGTCAAAAAAATAATAGGATAATCAAAGTCTATCAATTTAGGTCATCCTCATCCATCAATCTGCATAGTGTTGGACGTGAGAAGATGTATGGAAGAAAAAAAAACTTAAATTTCACGTAGAATAAATGTAATGTCTAAAATGAATTTATAAAAGTTGCATACCTTATCATACAAGTCAGGTTCAGTAAAAATGATTAGTCTTAATATAAAATTGGCTTAATAGCCGTTTTCGCCCCCTAACTTTCACAAAGTTGCGATTTTGATCTCTAAGAAAAAAAACTACAAAACCGCCCCCTAAGTTTTGCAACTGTAGCAGTTTTGGCCCCCAAGGTCAATTATTGGTAAAAAAAATTTAAAAAATAACACGTGGCACCTCACTTATGGTGCCACGTCAGCGTAGACCGAGTCAAAATTGGCCTTGGGGCCAAAACTTTCACAGATGCAAAACTTGGGGGGCGGTTTTGTAGTTTTTTTTTCTTAGGGGGCCAAAATCGCAACTTTGGCAAAGTTAGGAGGTTAAAACTGCTATTAAGCCTATAAAATTTAAACAATAATCACATTCAAGATGTGTCAGATTGTAAATATAAATACTCCTTTTAATCGAGATTCAAACTTTTGTTTCATCTTATTGCAGAAACATAAATTATTTTAAGTTAAACTCAACTCCATCGACGGTAACTAATAAAGACCCATTTGATGTGATACGATCCTTTTTCCGATGGGGATGCGAAGTAACTCCAACTTGTTGATTTTTTATTAATATTCTGCTAAGATATCAAGTAGGTCCAATCATTAATCATGACATGATTGAGCTAAGGTTTTCATCCACAAAAATGAATGAAACTCAAAATATTAGGTTAGATATCTCGAATTGAACCAAAGGCAACTTGCATGAGCATATGCATAAATAAATACATAAAGTACGACCTCTAGCTTGTGGTAGGTTATGTAATTACACCTTCTTTCTTTGTTAGCTTTCGAGAAGCTCTAGTTTTCGTTTTCACCTTGATAGCTTGTCATGTTTGATACTGTACCATATGATAACGTATCTATTGTAAGATCTCGTAATCCCATCTGTTATTGAATCATGCTTAACTATTTGTGTTTGCATGAGATGCTAGCTATGTGGTATTAATGGCATTTGGCCCCATGTTGAGCCTCTGTTGATTGTGGTTTATTCCAGTTTTATACTTTCGACCTGCAGATTAGAAAGGGGACCAACAATGTGTGATATATATTGTGGATACATGTGATATTTGTGTGGAGTATAAGTACGTTCATAGTACTGGTCGGCGTATAGTTTGACAAATTTGTGGAGTGATTTGAGAGTGGCTGAGTTGGGATGGGAAAAGGCCAAAGGCTGTTGCGTCTTACAAAAACTGATTAATTAAGAGCTTCAATGAGCCCAAAACTCAGTTTAACATGTGAGTGAGGTTAATAATTAGAGATTGCTCTTTAGTACATAATAATTGTTCACATTTACCAAAAACACATTGAATGGGACTTCCTCTGTCGCTTATTAGATGATCTGTTTGACAATGTACACTTTTGACTTGACGTACTTTGACCGTATTTTTATAGTACTCCCTTTGTCTTATATTAGACGACTTATTTGACAATGTGCATTTTTGACCTAACATATTTTGACTATATTTTTCTACTAATATACAAAGATAAATAATATCATATAAAATGTTCGATTCGTCTCGATGAATATTTTTAAAATATTAAATTTTCATAATTTTTTTAAATAGATAATTAAATATATTAAAGCTAAAAAATATGCATTGGTGTGTGTATCAAAGTCAACTAGATCATCTAATAAAGGATAGAGGGAGTAGTTAATTATCGTTCGATATTTTTTAATTTAAAGTTATTTAAAAAGTGTCAAACGATAATTAATTACCTTGATAATAATCGACTACCTTTGAGTTTTTATTTAGGGTGCTAAAGAGCAATTGCCTTGATAATTTGACAACTATATGATGATGTCTTACTGATTTGTCCCATAAAATGGAGTCCACACATATTACAGTCGACGTAGATGAAAAGATAGCTCACATCACATTACATAGGAGGAAGCTGGCTCTGGACAAACAAAAGAAAATATGAATTGTACTCTAGCTCACTTCACTAACATAAATCTTTTCGGTTAAGTTTAAAAATAATATATATATATATATATATATATATTAAACTATATATAGATAAATGATCTAATTTGATTACATGTATTATTCACATAATATGATTTCATCAAATTTTTCTACTATTAGATAAAGATAACTTGTAGAATAAGATATTGAATTTGTTTCAATTAATATTTTTGAATATCAAATTTTTATAATTTTTACTAATACATAATTAAATATTATTTAAGATCAAAGATGTGCAATGACATATGTAAAACAATCAACCATGTCGTTTATTTTGAGACAGAAGAAGTATAACAAATTAGGATATTTTTTCACTAAAAAGAAAGGATTTGTTTATAAAAAAGAGTGAATTACTTGATTGATTGATATTATGTATATATTACAATAATTTGTAACAAATTAGGAGTAGTGTTCCTGTCAAAACAAACAAGACCGGTTTAAGGGGCTGCCACTAAACAAAAGGTTTTAAGCTTCAAAAAATTTAGTCTCGTGTAAGGCCTCGATTTTGTTTTAGCTTTTAATATATTTTCATAAGTCAAATTTCATAAACATGCTTGCACCAAGTGTATGTGATGGTTAAATAAAGAGTCGTATATATATTGCAAGTTCAGTCTCGATGCTGAATATTTTATTGGTTACTCATGCATTAAATTCTTTTTTCTTTGATGTTTCTATAAAACATAATTTAATATTAGTTGTTTAAAATAGGTAGCATGTAATCAAAGTTTTGAAACAACAAAAAGAAATTTATATATGTGTTAAAAGTCAATATTATTTTGATATTTTAAGATATAACATGCATCAAATTGAATTACTTTCAATTGAGAGACCCTTGAAAACAAATAAAAGTGTTTTCAAATTAGATAATATCAATTTTCACTTGATTGTTTACTTATTTTATAGGAGTCGTGTTTTTAAAATCGATTGATTTCCTTTGTTAAAAAGTTGATTTATGTCGGTCAAATTTCAAATTAAATAAAAAAGCAGAGTTTGATACAATTTTTTTAAGGTTAAATATGTTTTTGATTCCTATAAAATTTGGAACTTCTAATTTTAGTCCTTACTTAATTTTAAAAGTTTTTTTTAGTGATTCCTGTAAAAATAATTTGCATGTAGTTTTAGCCCATGATTAAAGAAAGTTTCTCTAATTATCCTTAAACTCTTAAATTTTTGAACGATTTTTTTGAGACAAGTTTAGAACATTGGAAAAGGTTCGTTTACTAAAATTTAGAATTTTTTTAACATAAAATGAATTAAATATGAATTTTTTAAAAGACAAAAGTTCAAAATAAAAGTAACAAAAATTTGGATGTAGAAATAAAATTTTCAGATGATTTTTTGCAAATGAACTTTTATCGGTGTTCTTAACACTTTTGAAAAAAAATGTTCAAAATCTTAAAAGTTTAAGCATAATTAAACAAATTTAGATTTAGTATGGACTAAAACTGAGTGCGGATTTTTTTTATAGGGACTAAAAGCACTATTAAAATTAAGTAAGGACTAAACTTAAAAAGTCACAATTTTATAGGGACCAAAAACATATTTAACCCTTTTTTTATTACAAATTTTGAATCCAAATTTGAATTAAAAAACGAGTAAACCATCAAATTGGTTCATGTTTTTGTACCAAATTTTCAATTTGATCCTTAACTTTATTAATAACTCAAAATGATCCATGTCTTTGTCAAATGTTTCTCAGATTGGTCCCTAACTCTATTAATTGTTTTGTATTTTGAGTGTTAATGACTCAATGTCTTTTGGATATTATTTAGTGGTTAATAGCATAATGTCTTTTGGATCTTATTTGATACGTTAATAGCTTAAAATGCAAAACAACTAATAGAGTCAAGGATCAATATGAGAAACGTTTGACAAAGACAATGACCATTTTGAGTTATTAATAGAGTCAGAGACCTATTTGAGAATTTAGTACAAAGTCAGAGACTAATTTGATGGTTTAATCATGAAAAATCCTATCTTTTGAAACAATAATTCAATCTATATAAAATGGATTCCAGTTCAATTTTTTGTTTACCTGAAATCATAATTATAACAAAAAAAAAAAGTTGAACCAAAAAATTACAAAACTCATCCCCATAAGGGTCCGTTTGATTCGAGTTTTCTTATCAACTAAATTAGGTCTCAATTTTTATACGAAACTAAATTTTGTCTTCACTCAAAATTCAATTGTGTCTTCATTCACTATGATAACCTATAAATGTAAATTTTACAAAATCATATTTCTAATCAAACATTTTTTAGAAATATATAACACCAATTAACCTCTCATTATCGTATTTATAGAAATATCAATGACAATCAAATGGTTTCAACGCAAAGATGTATATGGCAACATGTATTTTAAAGTAAATAATGATGCATATTTTCTTGCATTTTAAATTTTAACTTTGGCCATTATTTTCTTTATTTGCATTTCCACATATTTCATCTATTGTAGATCAAAATTTGTACATTTTTTTTTAATTTGTTTTTTTAATTTGTTGCGTACAATGTAACTCATTTATCAAAGACCACAACTGAAGGAATTTAAAATAATATAAGTACGTATTTTATCAATTCATCATAACATATTGAGGTTTTCCCATGGATTGTTCCCCACCAAAGACCAGAAGTGAAGGAAATTGAAATAAAAAAATTGAAGTAATTTTTTTATTTAAAATAAAAAAATTAGGCAAATGACATAAAAAAGCTACGAAAGTAATTCATTGTAATGTTCATAGTTCTGAAAGAGTATACAATGAGTTAGAACACCACATTTGGCTAAGAGAATCCCCACAAAAGAGATTGACACCATATTTTGACCCAAAACCTTAAGACGTTAGGTATATGGGTCATCTCACTAATATGTTGTTTAATATCCACTCTTGCATCCAACGTAAAAGTTTAACTCCCATATGACACATTATCATCGCTCTTTTAAGCGTGGGACTCTTTGTATTTGTGACTTAGTGAGAAAACCTAATAAGGTCAGAGTCACAACATCGTTAAAAAAGTGGGTTGATGGGGGGTTTCAAAGAGGGGTGTTTTTTTCTTCTTTCTTTCATGAGAAGAGAGAAAGTAAATTAAAAAAAGAAAAAAATGAAAAAGGAATTTGAGCGTAGAGAAATAATAAAGAAAGATAATAAGTTGTTGTTAATTTTATAGCTTTGCCTTGACAGAAAAATATACGAAAGTGAATGACATCCAAAATATAAAATTGAAGATAAAAAAGTTAAACAAATGACACCAAAAACTAACAAAACAAATCATCATAATGTTACATTGGGTAGTATCATCGTATTCGACAATGAGAAACCACACAAGCGAGATTAATATTACATCATCATTCAAAATATTCAGACACATATATATGGGTCATCTCACGTATATGTTATTAAACATATATCATTCTATCGATTGTAGAACTTTAAATCATATCTGACATGTTAATATCCTCCCCAAATGTACGACTCTCTATGTCCGTAATTATATGACATAGATAATTAAGGTTAAACAAAGGCATAACAAGATCAAAAAGGTGGGTTGGTGGTGATTTAATGGATGGAGATTTATGTTCCTTTCTTTCATGAGAATGGAGAAAGAAAATTTAAAAATAAAGAAGATGAAAATGAAATTTGAGATTGTCATAAATGATACCGGTAAAAAAATTGTGTTTCGTCCATTAGGTTATAAAGAATAAAGCGAGTCGAAGTAGTTAGAGATTTTTGAGTAATTAATTTTTCAAAAATTAGACTTAAATAAAGAAATACAATAACATTTTTAAAAAATTCAAATAAACATGTATTTTGTGAATTCATCGTAACACATTAGAGTTTTCCGATGGTTAAATCCCACTAGATACCGAACGTGAATATATTTACAATAATAGGGATCGCTTAAAAAACTGCATGAAAGCGAACTACAACAAAAAAATTTAAATTTAATATAGAAATTAAACTTCTACTCTTATATTGGTCATCTGATTTATATGTGTCTCAACTTGTACTCTTGCATCTAATGTGAAACTTTAAATCATAATTGCCACGTTAACATATATTTCTTAAGTGTGATACTTTATACGTTTGTGAACTGGTGACATGACCAAATAAGGTCAGACGGAGGTATAACATTGTTAAAAGGGTGGCTTGACGGTGATTTCATGGAAAGAGATTTATGATTCTAACTATCATTAAAAGAGACAAAGGAAATTAGAAAAATAAAGAATAAAAAAAAGAATTTGAATATGAGATAAATGGTAGAAAAAAACTAGTGAGCAAAGATTTAACTCTCCTAATTGGTTGGTTTATGTGGTAGAAAGGATTTAGAAGATCATCTATATATACATACCAAGAGAACTCATTCTTATCATAGACTGAAACTTTTTTTTTGTTAAGAATTTGCTTCATGCAAAACAATAATTAAAAGTGATGGTTTCATATTGTTTGTGTGTGTTTGCGGATCACAAATTAAGTTTTTGTATCTCAATCAACATTAGAAAAAACCGTGAAGAGGTAATGGAGGAAACAATGCACTATGTATGTTTTCTTTTTTCATCTCTTATTATTTATGTTTGAATCATGTGGGATTGAAGAAACAATCTACTTATACTTAGAATTAGTATGCAATATTTTATATAGTTATGTCGATGAATCTATTGATGCTTTTGAAGGTATTGAGACGTCTATTGTCAAGATGACATACTTAATATAGAATGCTATGTGAACGTCTTTGCATACATTTTGTTGATATTGACAACATTGGCATGTAGTATTTTTTTTATATGTTGTTACCATGTTATAATTACGATCTCATGGTTGATTGATTATTTATTTGTCCTCACTGTCTTATTAGATTTTCACCGTGTTACCTTATTTTATTGTTCATGGTGTCTATTAAAAGTTAAAAGTAGATTACATTTTTTTTAAGGAAAAAGTTAATTACATTTTATTATTTTGATTTATTTGATGTTAATATGTGGATTGGGGTGAAATTTTTTACTCAGCATAGAATATAAGAAAAGCAATTTGTTAGTGATGGACTTAATCTGTTCAACTCCAACCCCTACATACTCCTAAGTACTAACTTTGCCAAAAAATAATAATAAAAGGTGTATATTAAACTTTCTAGATCTATCGGAAACAGTTAGCTATATATCTTAACATTGATAAGATAAATTGGATTAACAAATTGCACATCCTCTATACAACCATTAGATCTTCATGTATTCAAAATTCAACGCAACACTTTATATTATTTTGTTACAAAATACGTTAACCCTTATATTTTTTTATCGTCTATTTTATTAGTTTTTAACATGAGTGTGTAAATGGGACTTCTGAACCATAAATTATTCGTAAAATATTAATTTTGATCTATCAGTTTTATCCTTTAAATCAATTATCAACTCTTTTATTAGTTTTAAATTATATATTAAAGCTTCTACATTGTCACTCATAAATTAATATTTTACGGCACACTTATTTCTTTCAATTTTTTAAAAATATTTTATATTAAAAAATTGGTATACATGATGTAAGTATCTTTCATTGATGTTTATAAATTGTAATTGTTCAATTGTTTTTATGTTATTACAAAATATCAACTCTAATAATTTTTATGCATCTTTTTCAAGTCACTGAAATTTGTAAATGATTTTTTTTTTTGTTTTGAAATGGATTTGTAAATGGTTATTATTGGATTTTTTTCACGATCTTACAAGATATCAACTCTAACATAAGTTAGTGATTTGTTCAATGGTTCAAAGTTTAGCCATTGTGAGGATATTTTTTGTATTTATAAAGTGTTGAATGGTTGGATTACCTTACTTGATAATTTTAATAGAAAGTGGACTTTGTATTATTAAACCAATAACAACGATTCTCATCACCTAAGCTAATATATCCCTCAATCTAGAGAAAGCATCCGTGCTTTGGGTTAAAAATGGTACTCTAATCAATCAATAAATTAAGAAAAAAATATCATGATTTTATATTTGGAGATGATTGATACAATTATTATATTCTTTGAATAAAATGTGTTTGGCCTTTTAAACTTCATATACGTTATTTTGTTTTGTAGAATATGTCTTTCGAATTTTAAAAGCTTGAATTTTTCTTAAGTTAGAATCAAGATGATGTGACATTTTATATAGAAACTTCTCACTCTTTTTTATACTATATAATTTTAAGTTAGAATTGTGATTTTGTGGAACTCTTGTAAAAACTTTCCACTCTTTTTTTAAGAGAAATGATATTTGAACAATTATTTTTTGACAACTTTTGAAACAACCCTCTCTCTCATACTCACATGTGTTTTTATTCTGTCTCTTCTTCTTTCTCTCTCTATTGTTTTTGTCCAATGAGAAGAGAGAAAAAATGGTTGTCACAAAAGTTGTCTAAAATTGGTTGTACAAATATCATTCCTCATTTTTAATGTAATCTCTAATATCTATTTTATTAAAAAATAATAATGCTATATTCTCACTATAATAGTGTTATATACCAAAACATAATAATAAAAATAAAAAAGATAAAAAATATATTGGAGAACATAACGTTATCCGAAAAAGAAATAAAGAGCTAGGCAAAGTGACAAGGTAAACCAAATCATTGACTACAAAAATTCAAACTAATAAATGTCGGAGTAGAATTCCTCAAAGTGAAGGTTTGATAGGAAGCTTCAAAAGAAGCTAATATATCAACACAAGAATTGTCTTCTACATCCGTCCCTAAATACAGGAGTCTTTTGCCAAAATTACGGAGATTAAGAAAGTTGGTTGTAGTATTAAATTTGTATATAATTACTATTGTTTTTACAGTTTTATCCTTAGGAGAGAGAATTAATTTATGTTTTCAACATAATATTTGTTGTTAAGTGAAGAAAAAGATGCAAAATAAATAAGGATATGTTGGTAAAAAAATAATTAATGTATTTGAAAATACCAAATGTGTTTTATAAAAAGGGACAAATTATTTTTTCAAAAGGGCCTTATAATTAGAGACGGAGGTAGTATGAAAGACATTAAATAAGATATAGAAAGTAAAAGTAAGCACTTGCATATCCAAGAACATGATCAAAAGATGTCATGTGCCATAATTTGTAAGAACATGATTAAAAGATGAAAAAGACATAACCACCAAAGATTCATCTTATGCTAACCGGAGCTTATTTCAACAGTTCTTATAAGCGACATTGACAACAAACATGACTGCACTATTGCGATCCAGGAAAAGAAATATTGCAAGCAATGTTTAATCAAACCCGTGCGTTGCACGGGTTATGTACCTAGTTTTACATAAAAATCATACAAGCATACCTTGAACTCGAGAAGTTATAGACTCGAGTTCCGCTGATGACTCTGAGGAGATGTAAATATAAACATTTTATTAACGTTTTTTGAGATCGAAAGTCTTCACAACCTTATATCAGTACACCATCCTCTAACAGTAAATTTGTGTAAAAAAAATACTTTAACGAATAAGTCATATGTATATGATAATTATACATTAAAAATATTTATAGCAGAAATTGTATCAGTAAAGTAATATAATAAGATTTAAAAAATAAACAAATGCTTTAAACGTTAAAGTATTTTTGTATATTCATAATTTTTTGTTTCTTTTTATTTGTGACTGTCAAAACTATATACAAATCTTAGATCAATTGATAAAAATATCAAAGTCGTCTAGTCACACATTGTGATCGGCGTTCACACTCTAATAGATAAATTTCTAATAACTATACCAACGTTGTCTTTTTGAAAAAAAGTTTTTTTTTAACCCACTTGAGTTGGATTGATGGCAATGAATTGGAAACTGGGAGTGTTCAATTCTCTACGGTGCTAATTTTTTTTTGTGGCCGGGATTTGAACCATGGACCTTACATATATTATGCATTGTTCATACCGACCGAGCTGAGCTAATTTAGTTTCTTAAATTTTTTTTTTTGAAAGAGCAATAGATAAGTTTTTAAAAAAGAATATCATGGCATTATTACATAATAAATTTTGTTGAAAGAACAATAGCTGGTTACAGAAAAAATGAATTTAAAAATAAAAAGTTGATTTATTAATTGTAGATGAGAAGGTTAGTCTGTGATGAGTAGATGCATCGTCAGGACGCGTCTGTTAATAACTAAGTCAAATTACACGTATTGCTGACTCATGCTTATCATTTTTCATAACTACTATTAATTACATTGATATCGTAAATTGATTTGTCGAAACTTAAAATAAAAATAACTCATCATGTTTGGAATGAAAAAGGTAACAGCCGTACTATATATGGATATATGCACGGTTTCAACTTTTGTACCTCAATATTTTGTCTCTCCACAGGACTATATATATACCCCTTGTTTGTTATCACCACTCACTCATATTCCATACTCATTTCACTCATTTTATTCTCTCCTATATCTCATCTTTTGAGTTTATTTTAAGGAGAAAATGACCATACTTGTTGAGCATGTGGACTTTGGTAATGATTCATTTTTGTTTTTGTTTTTGCTTTTATTTATTTTATTGCTTCTAGTATAGCATTGCAAAAAAGTCCCATCATATAACAAGCCACATTATTACAGGGTCCCAATTTGTTGATAAAAATGTGCATTCTGAAGACATCAATGAACTTGTTCTTGATGGTGGTTTTCCTCAACCAAAAAATGCTTCTCAGAATGCATTTTTCGCCCCAGAAATCAATTCATTTGGCCATTCCTTCAGGTTAATCCCAATTCTATTTCATTGTTTTTTTCCCGTCTATAACCATAATTTTATTTAGAAAGAAATTAACACACTATTATTGGAATTATTTGGCAGGAATTATGATGAAGAAAGTGAAAGGCAAAAAGGGGTTGAGGAATTCTATAGGTTGCAACACATCAACCAAACATATGATTTTGTAAGCAAATTTTATTATTATTTCCATCAAATTTGTGTCTATTTCACATGAAGGAAATGTAATTGTGATCAAAATTTCAATTTGCAAAATGTTAATTAACGTAGGTTAAGAAAATGAGGGAGGAATACAAGAAACTAGACAAAGCAGAAATGAGCATATGGGAATGTTGTGAATTGCTGAATGAGGTTGTGGATGAAAGTGATCCTGATTTGGATGAACCACAAATTCAACATTTGCTGCAATCTGCTGAAGCTATTAGAAAAGATTATCCTAATGAAGATTGGTTACATTTGACTGCTCTCATCCATGGTACATAATCATCTTTTCAATATTTATATTATTTTTTTAATTCAACATTCAATCATATCCTGACCAAAAGATCATTTACAATTTCAAGGCATAATAATCAACCATATCCTAATTTGACCTAGTCTGACATCCCTTTCTTTATTATTATTGTCTTGTTTCAGATCTTGGAAAAATTCTTCTGCTTCCTAAATTTGGTGAATTACCTCAATGGGCTGTTGTTGGTCAGAAGCTATTCCTTAATATGATTTTTGTTTTTTGTTCTGCTTCTAATTAGTAATTTGTATTGAACATTGAATCCAACATTTTAGCTGAATGGTTGATGACATATTTGCAGGAGACACATTTCCCTTAGGTTGTGCCTTTGATGAATCAAATGTTCACCACAAGGTAATTACAAATATCTTGTAAAATTATGACAATGAATGAGACGGTTGTTTAATCGTCAATCAATTTACCTAAATCTTGTTCTTGCTGCAGTATTTCAAGGAGAACCCTGATATCAAATGCCCTGCTTATAACACTAAAAATGGGATCTACAATGAAGGCTGTGGACTAGACAATGTGATGATGTCATGGGGACATGATGATTATATGACTATGGTGAGTCCATAAATAATTCATCACGTGATAGTATTAAATTTTCATTTTTTCACCGAATAATTGGAATTGGTTAGTCTAAATTGTGACAAATTTGTGATGTCTTAGCTTCCGAGGAAATTTGAATAATTTTTTTTTCCTATGATTCTACGACCCTTTACTTATGATCTAATACACTGTGCATTCCAATGTGCAGGTTGCTAAAGAAAATGGCTCCACTTTGCCAAATGCTGGCTTGTTCATTATCAGATACCATTCCTTTTACCGTAAGTATTTTTATTATCATGTGAAAACCTACCTCATTCTTTGTACAGAAAATTTGATTACTGAAAACCTTGATGACCTTGCAGCTTTGCATAAGGAAGGTGCATACACTCACTTGATGAATGAAGAAGATTTTGAGAATTTGAAGTGGCTTCACATATTTAAGTATGTTTGTATTTTAGTTTGTAACATTTTTTTTATTCATTTTGCACACATCTTTTGCTTCTCCTAATTACATAATAGTTACTAATGATGTAATTTTATACAGCAAATATGATCTCTACAGCAAAAGCAAAGTTCTAGTTGATGTTGAAGCAGTGAAGCCATATTATCTATCACTTATTGAGAAGGTAACATCAATATTTATGAATTGGTCATGTTTTATTTTACCTCATTGTTTTTCTATGTGTGATACTCATCTTCTTTTATTCATTGTTTTGCAGTATTTCCCAGCAAAGCTTAGATGGTGATACTAGAGAGTAGAGATTAAGGATTGAGGGGTCAAAGATCTGAAGGAAACAAACATATACTGAATTATTCTGGGGGGCGATTTACAAGATTATTAGGAGATCAAAGAGTTAATTTATTTTTTGGGAAGGTTTCAAAATGCAGTTAATTATGTTTGGTGTAATATATATTTACTCTCTTGCAGTCCGTATGCGTATGCAGTCAAATAAATAAACTATTTACTATTATCTATATGATTCTCTTGTACTTGTAGTATTTATTACTGTAGTGATCAACAATAATTTATGGAGTTCATACAAAAACGACAAGAATCTGATGCCTGTGCTTAAATTATTATAGCAGCTTACAGAGATATAATTGTGCAACCAATCACTGTCACTATCGGAAAACTACGGATAATACTTAAGTGACATTTGTGACATTACCAACCACAATGTTACAAGTGTACAAAACAACAAAAAAATCTTAAAAAAAAGAAGAAAGCCACATGTGATATTGTGGTTGGCCAATGTCATCAACCACAATGTCACTCAAGTGCTACCCCACCATTAAATTAAATTACATCAAAAGTTTTGGGTATCTCTTGTTGTAGTACCAGTTTTAGTGTTTTAACTTTTAAGTATCAAATCAAATTACATAAAAAGTTGTAATTTCAAATTCCAAGTTCAATTCTTGTTCAGATTTGATCATCCTCCGTAGAATTTTAAATTACTAGAGATTTTTTCCCTTCAAAACAAGAGATTAACACACAAAAATGTGAAAGTAATTATTTCTACTAGAACTACTACTGTTCTCAACTTTTTTAAAAATATCTTAAGTAAGACTTAGGACATGTTGGTAAACATGTGATAATTCATAGTCGGATTATTGCTGCAACATTAAGTAACGTAAGCGAGAAAACGGGAAGAATGAAAAGATTGAAAACACATGATTTATCTAGGTTCATAGCAATACCTTCTACTTCCTCACTTTCTATTTATTTGATCAAAAGAATGCAGAGATATATACAACAATTTCTCAGCTCAAAGAAAGATTCACTCACTTTATTTTCTCTCTTTCAATCTAAAAAATACCACCTGATTTCATGTTTTCAACAAGCATCAAGCCATGATATAGAATAGTTAGTTATAACTGAAATGAGCAAAGAAGCTATCGTAACAGCTTTTATAAAAAAAAACATAGGCACAAACTAACTTGGTAAATTGTAAACACAATTAGTGATCCTATTACTTCACAATACTCCACCTAGGACTAAGATAGTATTCACAACTTTTGAGAATTCAACTCTCGCAGGTATATCTAGATTTACCGGTCAAGCAATGCAAAAAATTGGATCTAGGAAACACCTTGGTCAACAAGTTAGTTCGATTGTCTTCGCCGGCAACTTTCTTCACTTCAAGTAACCATCATACAAATATGTCTCTGATAAAATGCAGTCTTACATCAGTATGGTTTTCAAAGGTATTGAGATGTCGTTGTTACTGATGTCATCCGTAGTAATTCAAAAATCATGAAAATGCTAGTTACCACTACTATATGTCTCTAAAGCAAGTATCATAACCCATGATTGAATCCCTATTAAATTTTATGAACAAGTGAGTTCAATTAAAATACAAGTGGATTCAATTATTCAAATAAAATAATACTCCACTTTATACATTGAACTAGGGAAATGTAGTGTTTATGAACAAGTCCGACAATGTCCCAGTACACAGTACATTAATCCAAAAAGCAAAGGTTCACTACTTTATATTTGGACCTTTTTTTGACAGTATATTGGGACTTACAAGACTTGATTACAAGTTTTAATCTATAGATTTGATAGATACTCTTATTTATTAAGATTGGTATATGCTTAACATTAACATATACGAGAAAATAAATCATATATGATTTTACGAAACATCTAATAGTAAGTAGTTTATGTGAAAAAAAAATTATTTTTATTATTTATGATCAAGCATATAAGTTTATTTGTACATGTAACCAACCTTGCTTATTTTTTAAGAAAAATAAAGGACATGGGCCGAACTAATGTGGGTTTCTAGGGTCTTAGCCAGAAAAGGAAAGCCCAGAACCCGAGGTAACAATCAGTGACGTAAGAAACAAGCTAATGTCAACACTTAAAAGATTTTTTTTAGTAGTAGTATAAAATCTCAAAATATCTTTTATAGTAGTATTTTTTAATTTTAGCCTCCACGTTATTTTCGGCCAGCAATTTTAATCTCTGAGGTTAAGTCAACTTGTGTATCATTTAAAAATATTAAAGTTTTTTTTCTTTCTTTCATGTTCAAGACTTTATAGACATCTCTCACTCACAAAAATTTAAAGTTTTTCTTTAGCAAGATACAATTTGTATTTTTTAATTGCCAAAAGGTAGGTAGAAATACATTCTCAAAAAAAGTAGAAAAAAACCAAAATAAAGAAAATTATATTTAGAAATCAAAGTTTAAGCTAATTCTTTGCAGATGTATTTACCATTACACGCACATTGTATTTACAAAGTTTGGTAACATTCTCATAATCCTCCGTTTATTTTGTTTGTTATGTGAACTAACTTGGAACATCAAGAGTTTGGTCTAATGGTAAAAAAAAAATTATATACACTCATGTGAGTGCTTTTCCAATCTCAAAATGTTTGCTTCCTCTTGAAATTTAGACATCATTCTCTTACCTTAAATTTCTTTTTTTAAAATAAAGAAAACTAAATTGTAGACAAAAATATTAAAATTAAACAAATTTAGACATCATTCTCTTACATTTTTTTTTTATAAAATAGGTTTTTTTTCCATGGATCCCTTCACTTGAAATATTTTTGGTAATCGAGGTTTGTCATACACAATATATAAGTATTTTTTGGTAATAAAAAACAGCTAAAACCCAAAAGTAAAGTACTACATAGTTAACATTGCTAGACATACCTCTAAAAAAATAAAAAACATTGCTAGACATTTTTTTAAAAAAAAAAACTGCTAGACATGCAAGTGTTGAATATGTAACAAAAGATATTCTTAAACATACTATAAAATGTTTCCCGAACATGAGTATATAAATCATTAAAAGAGAAACTAAAATTGACGAGTCAATCAATATTCATATTGCCCTCTCACCAAGTATGGTTGAAGATCACATGCCAATTCAAATCTAACAGTTTACGCATCCGACACACTAAAACGAATGAGTTACTATTTCAATAAGAGTTTTAGAACCACACGAGGCTTGAACCCCTCTTTCCAAACTAGTTTCATACCCAAGTACACACCCCACATTACATGTCCCAATTTGCACAAAAAGACCATTAACCACATACTATCAAAATCAATAATTTTATCAACTAAGATTTAAACATTAATTCGATGTGAAACTTTAGTCCTTCTATTAAATCCATACCTCAATAATTAAAGACAAATTTTATAGTAAGGGTAAAAAAACATCATTAAAAAAATGTAAAAGAAATAGAAGAAGTGAAGAATAGAAGTGCACACGTGCCATGCGTGCTGTTCCACCACGCAGCCACCTGTTTGTTCTTCTTTTGTTGTTTTGTTTTGTTTTGTTCAGTCTCTCTTTCTCTTTGCCTCTTCTCATCTTTCTCTGTCACTTCTTCCGACATTGCTTTTTTTCTGCGCTATTTTCCTTTTTCCTACAATTCCATTCCATTTTCACTTTCTTTTTCTTCACTTCTTCTTACGCGTTAAGTTTTCTCATTCCATTTACATTTTCTCCCAAAAACAAAACCCCTTTTTCCCAACCCCAACCAAAACCAAAACCAATTTTCATATCAAAAAACCCTTTTTTCTTCTATCATCTTCATCATCCTTTGTGACTGTGTTATGGGTTTTGCCTCTTTTTTAATGGCTTTTCCTCTTCACAATCACAAAACCCTTTCTTTCACTCTATACTTTACTTTTTCTCTTTTTTTTCTTCTTGCTTTTGCTTCAACCTCACACCATGATTTCTCTATCATGGATTCTGAATTCAACTCTTTCTACAGCGACTACACACCACCATCACCGCCTCCACCACCACCAGAGCCACACCCACCTTCTCTTTCATGTGAACAAGGTTTATCTGGAATTGGGTCATTAAGCACTTCTTGTGATCTCAATTCTAGTTTAATCTTTGATGGTGATGTTTATATTGAAGGAAATGGAAGTTTAAATATTCTTCCTGGTGTTAATTTGACTTGCCCAATTTCGGGTTGTGTGATCAAAATCAACATGAGTGAAGATTTTACTTTGCAAAATGGTTCTGTGATTATTGCTGGTACAGTTTCTGTTGCGGCCAAAAATGCAAACTTGTTTGATGGGTCAGTGGTAAATGTTACTGGGCTGGCCGGTTCACCACCTGCTCAGACCAGCGGCGAGCCGTCCGGGACGCAGGGTGCCGGTGGAGGGTATGGTGGGAGAGGTGCTACGTGTGTATCTGATAATACTAAGCTTCCTGATGATGTTTGGGGTGGTGATGCTTATTCTTGGTCATCACTTCATGAGCCTTGGAGTTATGGGAGTAAGGGTGGGACAACTGTTAAGAATGAGAGCTATGGTGGTGGAGGAGGTGGAAGAATAAGGTTTGAAGTGGTTGATACTGTAGAAGTTTCTGGGGATCTTTTGGCTAATGGTGGTGATGGTGGGATTAAAGGTGGAGGTGGTTCTGGTGGCAGCATTTTTGTTAAAGCTCATAGAATGTAAATCTCTTCCTTTTCCTTTCAATCTTATTACTGCATTTGTATTACCTAGGGTTGATTATATTTTTTGCAATCGATTAGTGAGTATGTAATTTACATGGATTGCTTGTGTAGTGTGCTTGGTGATGTATGCAGAATTTTACATTTTTAGTTTTTGTGGAATGTTTAATTAATATGTCTACAGAGCGGTAATTAGTGGCACGGTATGGCGGGGACATATATATTTGAGGAGGCCCTATGTTATTAATAGCGCCGTTATGGTGGAATGCCATAGTAGTGGTAGGGTTCAGTTTGACGCCATCTCCCTGCAAGCCGCTATATTGGAATACCATAGTAGTGGCAGGGTTCTGCGCATTATATTAAATGATTTCACCAAAATTGCATGTAAGTTTCTGTGGCGAAGTCGTTAGTAATGTTAGTTTTTATCTAGTCCAATATTACAAGTGTATATTCCTCCCACCTACTAGGAAGGGTCGAAGAGAACACTCAGTCACGTGCTAGGGTTATATGAGAATAAAATAACGTACCAAGTTCAAAAAACACGATTATGCTATCTGCAATAACTCCCTACTAATATTAGATTTTAACTCGATGTATTGAGTTTGAGTCTTACCTCTTGCGTTTTTACGCAAAATCATACACAAAATGGATGCAGAAAGAATCGATCCCATTACCTTGAGGATGTAACGTATTGTACTATGCCACTGAACTACCGCAACAGTTTTGTTGCAAATACACGGAGGCATAATAATATATACATATAAAACTTATATTATGTATGTATCAAAGAGGAAAGTTTTGGGGGTGCCACGGCTCCTCCCTGTCCTAACTAAGATCCTCCCCCGGAGTGGTTGCACTTGCATTGCATTCAATCAACTAGCCTTCAATGCGGGAATAGATTAAATACTATTGAGTTCCGCTCTCTATCTTTCTGTGTAATTTCAGATTGCTTGAGCTAATAACATAGGCCGCGGCGCAACTAATTTTGTCGTCTGCTAAGTGCAGGACTGGAACTGGCACGATTAGTGCTACTGGAGGTGGTGGGTTTGCTGGCGGTGGAGGAGGAAGAATTTCTATACACGTCTTCAGCAGACATGACAATACAGATTTCTTCATTCATGGTGTGATACCGTCATTATAATTGTTTTAAGCATTCAATGTTCTTGTCTTTTATTTCATTTCCAATTTAATTTTAGAGATTTTTTCTCATCTAATAGATGACTAATTATTATAAAAAATCACTATATACAAGCTATAAAAGAAATGTTTTTTCTGTTACTTGCAGGTGGAGTGAGTCTTGGATGTGCTGGCAACGCTGGTGCTGCAGGGACATATTATGACGCTGTTCCTCGCAGTCTTACCATTTGCAATCATAACTTGTCTACAGAAACTGATACACTTATATTAGAGTTTCCTAAGGTGCCTCTTTGGACAAATATTTATGTCCAGAATCAGGCGAAGGCATTATTTCCTTTATACTGGAGCCGTGTTCAGGTGATTGAAAATTTGAGCTTATTGCGCTAGTTGAATTGCAATAATGCATTAGTTATTGGAAAAAGAAGGAAGTTTTTTAAGAGAAGAGAAAAGTTAGAAGTGTAATATAAGTGTAACCCGTGTAAGACAAAAGTAAACTCTTCATAACCATTCAGTTGCGAACAGTTAGTTATTATTGGCAGTGGCGGAGCTTGAATAATTTTAGTTGAAAAAATTAGTTTGTGAACCCTGTAGTTTATTTGAGCTATAGTTTTAGTTAAAATAAAATAAAGAAATAGATATGCGGAAAATAAACTGTACGGAAATGGAATCGAACCCAGGTGCAAGTAGATATATAAGGCCAACTTAGCCACCGAACTACCGTAAACATTTCGTATTACGTCGTAAATAAATTATATATACACCTATCTTCCATTCTATATTTAAATGCATCAAGAGAAAAATTGGGGGAGCCACGACTCTTCTATGTTATTCAAAAGATCCACAATTAATTATTGGAATTTCAAGAGCTTTTAAGACCCTGGATTTGGAGGACTGCATATCTCCTTTTCATCTGGAGGAAATAATTATCATGAATTGATAGGCAATAATATAGACGAATCAACTTAGATATATTTTTTTTACTATTAGAACTTTTAGAGGAAGTTTAGGTTACTTCGTTTGGAGCGCTATAAACTATGGCTTTTAATGTCCTCTCTTTAATCATACTAATTGAGTTTGAATTATTGCTGAAATTTCACTTTTCATCAACTTGCAGGTCGGTGGACTAATTCGTTTGACCTCTGGAGCTGTTTTAAGCTTTGGGCTTGCTCATTACGGTTCATCAGAGTTTGAGTTGATGGCAGAAGAGCTTCTGATGAGCGACTCTGTGATCAAAGTAAGAAAGCAGGGCTATAATGCTTATTTTTCATGGAATAATAGTACTTCTTTACTTCTATACAAATTAACAATTTTTTTATTTTTTTAATTCCATTTTTGTCAGAAATCATTTCCTATAAGCCGAGACATTCTAAAATTTCTCATATCGCCTAATCAAAAGAGGCATTAACATTATTTCATGGTTTAATATTTACACGTGTTGGTTATTTGAAGAAACAAATCTTCCCTTTCATGTTCTTTTACCGTTACTTTTTTTAATTAGATATTTGGAGCTCTTCGTATGTCTGTCAAGATTCACCTGATGCAAAATTCCAAGATACTTATAGATGCTAAGGAGGATTTACTTGTTGCAACATCATTACTTGAAGCTAGCAACTTGGTAGTTCTCAAGGTAGTTATCCTATCCGTTACATTCTTCTCATTTAAAACAGAACCTTAAAATTTTATTGCTTACACTATAATGCATTTAACCATGTGGTGGTGACCAGGATTCATCTATTATTCATTCTAATGCAAATTTGGGAGTTCACGGGCAAGGTTATTTGAACTTGTCTGGACCTGGAGATTTGATTGAAGCACAGCATCTGGTTTTGTCGCTATTTTATAGCATCAGTGTAAGTCAAAGACTGTATTTCTCATGTTGCCATTTCTTTATAAATTAAATAATTGACTATTGAAGAATGTTCACTTTCTGAGTTAAAATAGTGTTTATGCACACTTGACATGAAACACGAGACAGTGACAAGGGTCAACTTTGTTGGAAGTTGTTGTAGAAAAGCTTTGTTACTATTAAAAAGTTCCATTTGTTGTGGTATTTGGTTTTATTTTTAGGTTGGCATTTGAAGACTTGTGAACTTCTGAACATTTTTAAAGGTTTGATAATGTTAGGAACAGTCATACTAGGTAGATTGAAGATTTGAGATAGGGTATTTTTTATTCAAAATTGGTCTTATGCATATAGGCCGCAAGAGTAAGAAATTTCTAAGCTATTGGTTAGGGTTTAGTGATATAAGGGGTTTAAAATGTGGCTCGTTAATTGCTGGATCTCCTCTAGGACAGTTAGGTGTCATACCCGAAAATTATTATTCTTTTTAGTGTGTAAGTGTCTGTATAAATTGTAGCTAGAGTGTTTTATCTACATATTACAAGTTTTCCCCACAAACGTCAATTGTATCAAGTGGCGCAGTGGCAAGAGTCCGTTTTGCAGGTGGATGGTTCGGCGATTGATCCCGACAGTTGCCATTTTTTTGGTTTCCAGTCAGTGTATTATTAATATAGGGAAATGCTAACAAGTGCCCCTAGGGCACTTGATAAGAAGTTTAAAGTGGAAATTTTATCTTGGGATTTGTGTATTCAACACATTGAAACATAAAATAATAACTTTTTCTACATGAAAGTTATCAATTATTTCCATTTTTGAGTCCTTAGGCACTTGTTAGCGAGACCCATTAATTTATTATTAAAAAAATGCGATGAGAAGGTTCGAACCAGGCACGTGAGGTAAAAAGAAGTGATTATACCACTAAACCAACATGCGAAGTTTGTTCTGTACATTAAACGTTAATACATATTAAAAATATGCCCCCCTAAAAAACATCAGTCAAGCTCCACGACAGGCGCGTTGAAGCTTTATTATAGGGTATTTTGTATGCAAGTGTCACCAGTAAAATTGATAAAGACCACACTAGGGCTACTTAGGTGCTTCGAAAATTGACAGGTAAAAGTCGAATTAGTATTGAATAGATTAGCAGCACATTAATAGATAATAGGTTAATATTCTGATGAATAGGTTAATTGAATTAAGCCTTATATATTTTTTTTCCCTACTATCTAAACCTTTTATGTCGAGGTTAGTTTTACGCTGTTTCAAAAATTAATATTGATATGCCATAGTCTCCGTGTTTTTATTATTATTTTTTTTGTAGTCTATTTCTAAGCATTTTAATTCTAATTTCGTATGTATTAAAAACTACCCGTTATAACTTATAAATATATGGAAGTAAGGGTGCCACGCATGCTCACATGAAGAGTCAGCACAGATTATATATTGTCTTTCTTTTAGATGTATATATATACCGGCTTTGGATCTTAAAATTGATTTCTCGACTTTTAAGCTTTCTTAGTTCTTACTATATGATTATTATTTTCATACTTACTCAATAATTGTCATCTTTGAAATGTTAAAGGTTGGACCTGGATCTGTTTTGAGAGGTCCTTTGAAGGCTAATGGTGATGATAATATGTAAGTTTATGTTAAGCTTAATCAGAAAGCTGTATCATGCAGTTATCCTTTTGGTTTAATACCTTGCTTTCATTTTTTGTTCAAAATGGTAGAACAAGGACACCACAACTCTACTGCAAACAAGAAAATTGCCCTGTTGAATTGCTTCATCCTCCAGAAGATTGTAATGTGAATTCTTCATTAGCTTTCACGCTTCAGGTTTTTCAATAGCCTCCCTAATATTTAATCTTTGTACCGTTCAGATATCTTTCTATCAAGGATACTAATTATCTTGTGTTGCTGCTGCAGATATGTAGGGTTGAAGATATTAGTGTTGAAGGCACCATAACTGGCTCCGTTCTGCACTTTCACTGGATTAGAAGTGTGGAGGTCGAATACTCTGGAGTAATCAGTGCATCTGGGCTAGGTAGATTGTCATTGCCCTCTCAATACAACACCCATAAAGAATTTCATATATCACTTGAGGGTTGTGCAATTACAATGCTTTAACGATTCTATATTAAAATTGTTATTTGGACTGATTGCAGGTTGTACTGGAGGGTTGGGTAAAGGAAGGTATTTCGAAAATGGTATTGGTGGTGGAGGTGGGCATGGAGGATATGGCGGGGATGGCTATTACAATGGCAATTTCATTGAGGGGGGTACCACATATGGAGATGTCGATTTACCATGCGAACTTGGTAGTGGCAGTGGAAATGATAGCATAGCCGGTGCAACTGCAGGTGGCGGCATTATTGGTAAGATCTGAATTAAAATTTGGTTGTGGCAGAACAAAATATTGTTTCGTAACATAATATTATCAGGCAAAAAAGTGATTCTATATAATTCATTAGTATCTTGACTTTGACAGTAATGGGTTCATTGGAGCACTCATTGACAAGTTTGACTTTGAATGGTTCACTGAGATCTGATGGAGAATCCTTTGGAGATGACATAAGAAGGCAGGATGGCAGGACTTCAAGCATTGGCCCTGGTGGAGGCTCCGGTGGAACTGTTCTTTTGTTTGTTCAGACATTGGCGCTTGGTGACTCTTCCATAATATCAACAGTTGGAGGACAAGGAAGCCCTAGCGGGGGTGGGGGTGGAGGTGGTGGAAGGGTTCACTTTCATTGGTCTCATATTCCAGTTGGAGATGAATACATCAATTTAGCGAGTGTTGAGGGAAGCATTATTACTGGGTTGGTATACAAAAAACTATGCTTTAGTCCAAGTCTACTATATTAGTTTTATGCATCTACCAGTAAAGAATTGTTTGATTGACCCAGTTCATGGATTGTCTGATTTTGAGTTAGAAGCTAATTCATGACTGTTAAATTAATATTTGGAACCACATTGTAAAAGTACTGGCTATGATTTGGTTTGGTATATGACTTCTTGGTTTAAGCCAACAGGTCTCTCCAACTGGAGACCAATTAATGCCACTCTTTGATAAAATGATGTACACTTGAATATGTTATAGTGTAGGTGAATCCTGGAAATAAAGTAGAGCCCTTGAACTTGTTTGCCATTGGCAGATTGATAGTGTAACAACCAAACTTATTTTAAGGTTTTTTTATTGGTCAGGGGGTTGTGTTGGAAATTTTGTAATCATATAGCTGGTTGTATTTTTGGGTCATCTAGCCTATGTATTTTTGGGTCATCTAGCCTATCACCTTTTTTAAGAAATTCAACGTGAGTAATTTTTTACAAGAACTTGACGGTTTATAACTAACATATCTCATTCAGGAGGTTCTGACCATACTTTTCAACTCTCTTTTGGTTGCTTTTAGCTAATGTAAACGTGCATGAATCTACATGTGTGCATAAGTTTTCATCTATCTAGACCAAATTTGGTTGAGATTTTACTTCTTATTTCGTTTTCATCTATCTAGACAAATTTGGTTGAGACTTTACTTCTTATTCCAGAGGTGGTTTTGGTGGAGGTCAGGGTCTTCCTGGAAAAAATGGATCTATCAGTGGAAAGGCGTGTCCCAAAGGGCTTTATGGTATCTTCTGTGAGGTAGATGAACCGCAATTCTTCACAATTCTCAATAATTATTTGTGTAGCTGGAATTGGTTTTAGAAAATTAGGTGGTTGGACATCACAAACTTTAGTTCTTGGTGATCTTTTGCTGTTAGTCATATTTTTCTTTACTAATATTATTAAATAAGGAGATTGCATTTATTTATAGTTGAGATGAAGTTTTGAAGATAAACTTCTTACTTAGACTTGCATTTTAATTTCATGTTACAGGAATGCCCTGTTGGCACATACAAAAATGTCAGTGGGTCTGATAAAGCCCTTTGTCAGAAATGCCCGCTTCATGAGCTTCCACATCGTGCTATATATGTTTCCGTTCGAGGTAATTTTACTAATGAAATTTGCTTTCGTCCCACCTTAAATAAAGAATAAAAACAGTTATTTTTGTGTACACGTTTAGCATGATATTTTTTTTCTTCATAAGTTGTAAATTGATTAGATTTCCCATTTCCTTTTCAAAAGGTGGTGTGGCAGAGACTCCTTGTCCATACAAGTGCACATCTGATAGATATCACATGCCAAATTGTTATACAGCTTTTGAAGAGTTGGTATACACTTTCGGCGGGCCATGGTTTTTTGGTCTTATTCTCTTAGGCCTCCTTATCGTGCTTGCTCTAGTTCTCAGTGTTGCACGGATGAAATATGTAGCTGTAGATGATTTACCAGCCCTTGCGCCTGCTCGAAATGACACTCGGCTGAACCACTCTTTCCCCTTTCTGGAATCACTGAATGAGGTCCATAACCAACTTTTTCCATATGAATTTCATTCATACATGCTACCATTGGGACTTGGTTCAACATTAAAGTTGATTTTAATATTGTATTGGTGTGATCTTTCAGATTATTGAAACAAATAGAAGTGAGGAATCTCCAAGTCATGTGCATAGGTTATATTTCCAGGGCCCAAATACATTCAGTGAACCTTGGCATCTCCCTCATTGTCCTCCAGAGCAAGTAAAAGACATTGTGTATGTCTCCGTAAAATATATTGACTCCTTGTTTAGTGTCAACAAATACAATATTTAGTTGCGTAATGTGCAAGATGTTTTAGTTCATGTTATGCATTAAAATTGATCTTTTAACTATTATGTTTATCACTTCATGTTGCAGATATGAAGACGCCTTCAATAGATTTGTGGATGAGATTAATAGTTTAGCTACTTATCAATGGTGGGAAGGGTCTATATATAGTATCCTTTGTGTCACTGCATACCCCCTTGCTTGGTCCTGGCTGCAAAGGTGTCGGAGAAAGAAATTACAGAAACTTCGAGAATTTGTTCGATCAGAATATGATCATGCTTGCTTGCGCTCTTGCCGTTCACGGGCCCTTTATGAAGGGTTGAAGGTACTTCAGATTTAATTTAATGAATTTGTTCCCTTACCCTAATTGAGGATCCTGGCTTACTAAATGCCCTGTTGATGTTTGTTCCCTTACCCTAACCAACTGCTGCTAGTAATTGAGGCATCAGACGCCTGGTTTCTCGAATAGACTTGTTTAAATGTCTGGTTTAACGTTTTTTTTCTTCTTTCTTTTGTCGTTTTTTCTTTATTCTCTCTCTCTCTCTACCACATTAAGTGATTATGTCACAGGTAGTTTGATGGTATTCACTATTATAATTACTTTATCTATCATGTCACAGGTAGCTGCAACATCTGATCTGATGCTGGCATATATGGACTTCTTTCTTGGTGGAGACGAGAAAAGATCCGATCTGCCTCCTCGTCTTCATCAAAGATTTCCCATGTCAATAATTTTTGGGGGAGATGGAAGTTACACAAGTCCTTTCTCTCTTCATAGTGATAATATTCTTACCAGCATCATGAGTCAGGTTTGCTCTGACTCAAAATTTTGCTTTTATGTTAAATGTTGACAAAGACTCCTGGATGTTTATTTTGCTCACTGATTATTTTTGTTTGTTTCTTAGTCCGTTCCACCAACTATATGGTATCGATTAGTGGCTGGTCTTAATGCTCAATTACGCTTAGTTCGCCGTGGACATCTGAAAATAACTTTCGGACCTGTTATTAGCTGGCTTGATGTATATGCAAATCCTAAATTGGCTACATATGGGGTACGTGTTGATCTTGCATGGTGTCAGCCCACAGCTTCTGGATATTGCCAATTTGGACTTGTGGTACATGCTACTGAGAATGAAAACATGTCATCCTCAGGAGAAAGTTATGATGATTCAAGAGTAACCGAAAAGCAGTCGGGGTAATGCTAACTTACAGTTGTGCTGAAATTGTTGGGTTTTAGATAAAATATGGAAAAGAAAATGAATACTTGCTTTTTGAGATATAATTATGGTGTAGTATGATAAAAAAGACTAAGCACTAATCATTACTTATACTTATCCAAGACTTGGATGCTAAATAAATAAGGAAATTGGGAAACAAATCATGATACTGACTAAGAAATATGAAAACTAATCTTAAAGAGATAATCCAAGACAAGAAATTAAATTAATCCTACAAGATACTCATAATATTAAGATATGATAATACTATATGATATTTTCATATATTCTATTTCTAGCAATTTGTTTTGTTAAATATTTTATGAATTCAAGATTAATAATTTTTTTATACTCTTGTGTGCAGTTTTCTTAGAAGTCCCAGAAATCCAGGGCATCACTTGACAAACAATGAACAGCTACTGATGCCTAGAAGGATGTCTGGTGGATTATTGAATGGCAAGATCCTAAGAACACTTAAAGAGAAGAAAACTATATATTACCCTCTTGCTTTAATCATGTACAATACAAAACCTGTTGGTCATCAGGTATGACAATGTTTTCTTCCCTAGTTAACTTCACTACGTCTAGTATTTAGAAAATCTGGCGTGCTTCATTGATCGTTTTTCACACACCCTTTTGTATCGTTGCAGGATCTAGTTGGTCTGGTTATCTCTATATTACTCCTGGGAGATTTTATCTTAGTGTTGCTTACCTTGCTTCAAATGTACTCACTGTCGCTGGTGAACTTCTTCTTAGTTTTATTCATCCTCCCTCTTGGTGTGTTATTTCCATTTCCATCTGGAATCAGTGCTTTGTTTAGTCAAGGACCTAGGAGATCAGCTGGCCTTGCTCGTCTATATGCTTTGTGGAATATGACATCCCTGGTCAATGTTGTAAGTTGTTAACTTGAGCTTGCTTCCAACTAATTTTTAATACTAACCAATGTTAACAATTACTGATCGATGTATTCACCTGTGTACTTCTCATTCTCTCTTCATGTCATATTAACTGTCCTCTTTGAAATATTTGTTTGTCTCAGATTATGTTACTTCAGAATATTAAGTCTTATTAATTACTTTTTATCAATAATACCCATATTTCAAATTTCTGTTTCAAGCGATGTCAATAAGCTCCAAACATTTGTTTTGATATTAATAGTGAAACGGGTCTCTTTTGAAACAGGTAGTTGCGTTCGTTTGTGGATTTATTCATTACACAGTTCATTCACATGACAAGCATTCCAACGTTCAATCCTGGAGTTTTAGTATGTAAGTAGCAAATTATTGACTGTATCAGATAATGAAACTTGATACCTATTTGATGTGACTATTTAACAACTATCTCTAAATCTTTGTGCTATGCTTTTTATCCAACGCAGGGATGAAAGTGAATGGTGGATGCTTCCTTCTGGTCTATTCCTCTGCAAAATTATTCAAGCGCGTCTTATTGATTTTCATGTGGCTAACCAGGAAATACAAGATCCTTCATTGTATAGCAGTGACACTAATGTCTTTTGGAATTCTTGAAACTTTTTAAAACTTTTCTCTACATTTTCCTTTCCCTTCTGTAAAGTGGGTAGAGCTTAACTAGGTAGGAGCAGTAGCATTGAGTTATATATAGGGTTGTATAAATTGTACAATTTTAGGAAAGAAAAGGTTGGTTAAATTGTATGTGATGTGTGAAATGGGTTGGTTACATGATTTTTTATTGATACCTGTTACTATAGTTTACTTTTGAAATAAGATTTTTCAGGGTTTTGGCCCCTTTGTAATGGTGGGCGGATATGTCAAGCATATACTGTTAAATTTCTTGGTCTTTATTGTCTTCTATGCACATTTAAAGAGCCAATATTTAAAATTATAACTATAATTTGCATATTATATATTTAACTCACTTTTCTTCTTTGAAGTGAACGAAGATAATTTATTCATTTGAAACCCACGATTATATTCCAATCTAGGAGTATGTTTCATGTTAAATCCCAAGTATGACTACATTTTCAATTAAGAGCAAAGTTCGCTATCTTAAGTGGAAGAGTGTTTTGACTGAAGAAGAGTGTTTGTTTTAATATTCTTTTATTTGAGAAGAGGAAGAATATTTGAGAAATCTATTTAAAGCCCTAAAAAACTATTTAAAGTATTTACCTAATTCATTCTTTTTGTACTTAAAATTTGGGGGTTTTAGTGGTCTTTATAAAATTATATATAGACATTTATAAGACTAGTTTGCTTTTTTCTCCTTAATCTTACACATGTCTATCGTTTTCAAACATCAAAGTATGTTTTGAGTCTATTAAGTTATTCTTGAGGAGATTTGTATTTGCTGCTCATGATTTAAGGAACATTTTGTATTATTTTCAATTGAGTCATGTAATTCTGTTTCTTCCATATAGCAAACAATATCATGTCGACTGGAGCAGGCAAATGACCATGACCAGCCCTACTAGCATTAGGATGATACATTGGAAAAAAGTATGGTTGAGAGTATGAACTATCTCCTCTAAGTTTGTTCCACTTGCATGGAAGTGGTAAGTTGGTCAAGGTTGGAAGTGAAACGGATGATAATTTGTTCTCTTAAAATTTATGCAAATTTTGATCTTAGCTATTTTTGTTACTTGACGACAACCAAAAAATTTAAGTTTGTTGTTGTGATAACAAATCATCTTGCGTTATTTTCAGTATGCTTTTGTGTCAGTTTAGTATACAATCAAGTAATCCTATAAGAGTTTTAGAGAAGTTGCTCATGGTTTAAGGCACATTTTGTATTGTTTTCAATTACATCTTTTTTTTAAGAAGGTAAATTAGCCCACTTAAATTGTTTTCAATTGCATCTTGTAATTATGTTTCTGTCTTACGTCAGACAATTTTATAGGTGTTTTAAGTCTTTTATTGACAAATCATATAATTCGACAAGCAAGTTGGAAGACATGAAATGTAGATTGTCAATGTTCAATAAGGCATTGAAGACATGATAAGTTGAGGAAATTATGTCTCAAGTCCCAAGAACAAGTCAAAGACAAAAAACACTCAGACAACGGCGAAAATCTTTTCAACAAGGCAATTTGTACTATTTGGTACGATTTGATGCACTAGTAGGAGATTGTTGATCTTTTCAACAAGGCAATTTGTTTTACTTAGATTTGGAAGTGTCAGGGTTCGAACCCAAATCATGATGTCCGGTCTGACAATTTCGACATTTTTGCCAATTGAGCTAGGACTTATGGGACGACTATTTATTTAGTTTTTATTTACTTAGTTTTATTCCTACTTATTTGATTTGCTTTTGATTTATTAAATTAGTTTTTTTTTCTCGTATTGCTAAAAAAAAATTGGTATAATTAATTTCGTGTGTTTTATTTTTCAGTCATATATTTGTTTTTGATTTGTTTTGTTTCTCCTCTTAAAATTAAAAAAGTTTCTTTTTTGTTATTTTGTTTAGTTTTATTTCTAAGTCATATATTTTCCCTCAAAAAAAAAAAATTCTCATATATTCGTTTGTGATTTGTGTTGGTCATATTCTAAAAAAAAATTAAAAGATTTGTTTTTGTTTTATTTTGCTAAGTACTAATTTTAAGTCAAATATTTCCAAAATAGTGTTTTTAGTTTATGTTGTTATCTTTGAGTCAAATATTCTAAAAATTCCCAAGAAGATTTTTGTTGTAATTTTTATTTTTAATTCTCAGTCAAATATTCTCAACACCTCGAAAAAGGATTTAACTCTATTATATTATCAAAACCTTAAAAGAGGATTTAACTCTATTGCCGGGTCTGTTTTTTTTTATAAATATGCTGTTAAAAAAATAATACAATAGATATACACTTATATTTGAAGACTAATGCTTTTTTTTTTTTAAACTAATGAGTTTTTAATTGGGAGAAATCTTTTTATTTTATTGAGAAATAATTGGGAGAAATATTGAAAGATACGAGAGTTGTTATTATCGGGCAAAATCTTATTAGATATTTTATTTTTTAAATTTTTTTCAAGTTTCTGCCTATAAAAGCATTGCACACCCAACACACCTAACCAAGTCATAAACCCTAAACCAATTACTTTTCTATTTCTACAATATACTTGTCATTAAGACTTTGATCACTCATCCATGGAGTTTTACTGGGACCTATCTGTGACTCCTGTCCCGGAACCAATCCAATTCATCGCGCAAGACTTTCCTTCTGTGAATGAATACTTCTCCATTCATCTGAGTTACACCAACTCAACTTTTTCTTCCATGTCCAATGCCACAAACCCTTCTATAACTTTTGTCAGTGACTACTTCTTGATCCCTATCGATATCTTATGCAATTGTGATGCACACACAGTCATGGATGATGATGATCACACCACTCTCTTCTTGCACAACACTTTCCGCTTCGTGCCTACTTACGTGTTAGACACCGCTCTATATCATATGGGCCATTGTGCGAGAAACATGGTTGCACTCAACACGGAAGAACGTGGAATTTTGGAGATGAATGTGTTGCTTAATGTTACCACATACATGGTAGAAGAAGATCAATTTGATCAATATCCTAACAGTAATGGTCAACAAATTGTGTATAATTTAGAGAAATTGGAAGTTGATTTTCCAATATTAGATTCTATAGATAAATGTTCGATTTGTTTGGAGGAGTTTTGCAAAGGATCACAATTAGAACTCTATTATACAAAATGTTCGCATGTTTTCCATAAAGATTGTATTGACAAGTGGATCCATCGATGCATCAGTAGTTCATCTTCATGTTCTTGTCCATTGTGTCGATGCGAGATAATATAAACAAAAAAGAGGCAATAAGAATTAGTTTTTTTTTATTTCATAATAGAGGTTTTTTTTTTGGTCAAGTTACAGTAGTGGCTTTTAGTTAGGTGTAAATATGAAAAATTGTATTTGTACCAAGAATATTACACGCTTGCATTTATGGATGGAAAAAGTTATTGATATTGTATTGAATTTACCAAACAAAATATATTTTCATGCATGTTATCAAAAACTATTGAGTGTTGACTTATGTTACGTTTTTCCGTCCATGTGAGCTTAACTCAGTTGATAAGGACAATGCATAATATATGCAAGGTTTGGGGTTCGAACCCCGAACACCAAAAGAAAAAATGTTGCGTATCTACACATTTATTTTTACATTGTAATCATTTTGGTTCTCTTTGGAAACACATTTTTCAGTGGCTTGGTGTATCATTGGTTTCGCCTTTTGATGTAGCAGGCCATTTTAACCTTTTAAGTTTTATTGGTGGTGCCGCTAAGCCGAGGCGTTCGATCTTACAGGTTATATGGTATGCAACAGTGGGAAATATAGAAAGAAAGAAACAACAAAGTTTTTATTGCAAAAGAAAGCACAATTATGCAGGTGGTGGATAGGATCTCTAACTTACAAGTGGTTGAAGGTGAAGTATGCAACTCTTCCCTTTAATTATCATGGCTGGTGGCTTAACTCGTTCACTTTATTAAGCATAGACTAATTTCTGATGTGTTCTGGTTTGGGGTTTGCTTTTTTGGCTTACGCCTTGTAAATATTGTTTATACCTTGTTTTGACTTTGATGTTTTCTTCCTAGGAAGACATTTATCGTGGTAATATAATTTATTTTAGTTTCTTAAAAAAAAAATGTTACGTTTTTCAATTATACGAAAGAAATCACTGGCAGTAAAAATTACAACGACGATAAAAAAAGCTCTTGAGTTTCTTTTGAAGAAAAAAAAAGTTATCGATTTTGAACCAAATTAAGTCATACAATTATATATATGTTTTGTTTTTACAAAAGAAAAACCTTACAATCTAGAAATATTTATAAGTCCCTTTTTCTTTTTCAGATTTATTAAATAAGTGATGTATTAATGATTTAAACTAACCATGTAATATTGGTCCTCACAATTTTCTTTTAGAATAAAAAGATTGGTAAGGAGGAGCTTGTCTTGAAAACATGATTTCAGTTGAACAAAAGTGTGTGTAGCAGAAAGAGAAAGAGAAAGAGAAAGAGAAAGAGGAATAAGAATGGGGATCCGATTCGTGTTAATGGTGAACAAACAAGGACAGACCCGTCTTGCTCAGTATTACGAATACCTCACTGTTGAAGAACGACGAACCCTTGAAGGTGAAATTGTTCGTAAATGCCTCGCCCGTAATGAAAACCAGGTATATGCTTCCATTCCTTTCTTTTATTTTCATCAGATCTTCAAATCTTACCTTCAACAGATTCATTTTATTTTGTCTTTTGTTTTAGAAATAGCTTATGCTTATGCTTATGCTTATGGACGAGAGATATCACACCCCACCGAATTGGGGAAGAGAAAGTAGTTAGTTAGGTTATTATATGCATTTTACTGTGTTATTTTTTTAATTGGGAACCCTTTTTTTTCCTTCCAATTTCTTCAGATGTTTAAATCTTAGGTTAGATTTTATGTGTTATTATTAGATTAAAAGTACTCACATCATGTTGATATCTGAATATATCTGTGAGTGGAATGGAATTGAATTGGACCTCGTCATTGTTTATTATTCAACCCTAGGTTTTAGGGCATCTTTCGATTCAAGTTTGCTACCCTCCCTTTACTTCAATTTCAACTAAGCTCAACTCAAAATTCAAGAAATTAGGTTAATGATTTTTATGAGACTTTAAACTTTCTGTTACTCATATTGATGTGTTAATTTATACCAAAAACATATGGGATTGAGTTGTCTTATTCTTGTTTCTGCTCACCATGATTCATCTGGCTGATTCATTCTTGTCATGGACAGTGTTCATTTGTTGAGCATCGCAACTACAAAATTGTATATAGGCGCTATGCATCTTTGTTTTTCCTGGTTGGAGTTGATGACGGCGAGGTAATTCATTGTTTCTACATTTCTCATTCTAGTTGATGTATACAAAGGCGGTGATTAATTTCAAATGAGCAGATTGTGTTAAATAGTCTAGTTTCGATCTTACTGACCGGTGGTCATGGCTTCAAATGTGATCGGCTTAGCCTTGCTTGTCTAAAGAAACCGAAAGAATTTTCTGTTGTAAACTCAGAAACCTGAAGTTCTTAGTCTTGTTAAACATTTCAGCTTCAGCAAAATTTCCCATGTACCACTTTCATTGTAGATAAATATGATATCATTTCAATTCTGCTTCTACTCGATTGTTCATTCTACCTTCTTTGGACAATTTTGCAGAATGAACTTGCTATTTTGGAATTCATCCATCTCTTAGTCGAAACCATGGATCGACATTTTGGCAATGTGGTAAGTCCTGCTGCGACTAGAGTCTTTGTAGTTGTGTTTGTTGAAATTGAATGTAACATGTCTCCTCACATTACTTCCATAATGTCTATTGTTTTCTTCCTTCCATCTTCTGAACTTGGCTTTAACCAAACACTGATTTTTTGTTTCTCAAATTTCTTCTTGTCTGCTTAAATTTGCAGTGTGAGCTAGATATCATGTTTCATTTAGAAAAGGTACATTTTATGTTGGAGGAAATGGTCATGAATGGTTGTATTGTGGAGACGAGCAAATCAAATATTCTGACTCCTATTCAGCTTATGGATAAAACATCATAAGAGATACAAAGGAAACAAAAGAAGAATTCATGTATTTCTATGTTACAATTATCTGTCGCTGCTGCTTTGTGTGTACAATCAAGTGAATATAAACTGCATCAGTTTTTCTCCAATTTTCTTTTTCTTTATGAATAAAACAAAAGTTTGTATTTCATTTTTATAATTTCCCTCCTGCTTGACTGTATTGACTATGACTATTGATTATTTGCTTTAATTTCTTTTTTTTTTTTGGTATGGCCACAAATGCAACATTATATGCTTTTATATGAAATAAAATAAAACATTTGTATATGATGCACAAGCATTATGATGTATACTATCTTTATATATTATTTTTCACCGACAGTAAGTGTATAATTGGATGGGTGTTCATCAAATATGATTTTGATTAGAGATAACTACATTTATCTCCCCTGAGATTTCATTGTAGCATTTGTTATTTCATAAGAAACCATGACAGTAACCTTTTAATGAGTTAAATAATTAGCCAATTTCTCAGTCATTTTTACAAATAATTAGGAGTGTTAATGAATTTTTCATGGGTAACTAAAGCCAATTATTTAGTTAGGCTAGTGAATTTGAAGCCAATTATTTATGCGCCATTAGCAACTATGACAGTAAATTTGAGCATGCTAGTGAATTATGGCCTTTGTTAGCCTTTATTATTTAGTGCAAATAAGCTAACTGCTTGTTGTCTTTGTCATTTAGCATTCTTTGTTATTCAGCAGCATGTCAGTGTCAGCTATCTTATGCTCAATTATATTGCTTGATGATACTCAATAGAAAAAAAGAGTACAGATTTCAGTCAAACAAATCAACAACCACCTTATGCTCCAATTACATATGCGTCATCTCAAAATGCATAAAATGTCAATCATTTTGAACAACAAGATGTAGAAGATACAAATGTAAAAGAAGATTATCCCGGCCCAAATGAAAATAAGATAAAAAAAAAGGTGAGATGTGAGAGTTCTAAAATGAAAAAACAACTTCACAGCAAATAAAGATGTAGGATACATTAGTAAGGAAACTGTCCTTGATGAAATGGAAGAGAAGAGATACAAGATCAGACACTACAAAAGTGGTTGTCTGACGTAACTGTTGTGCAAAAAGGCCCTGAGATTGCAAAGAAGAAGAAGAGTATCCTTTATAATAGAGACTTTCTTTTGTCTAAAAAAAAATGACAAACTTCCGTGAATAAACGGACGTTAGTCCCAAGGGGTAAAATGCCTACTCAATAAACAATCAAGGGTTATGTCATGTTTAAAATTAGAGGGGGTGTAAGTGTCTTTTAATGAAACCTCAAGGGAGGTAAACGTATTTTTCCCTTTTGATTAAGTGTGATTTTGAAAAACTGTTTTAGTTTAAATTTGAGTTTAAAAAATAAAAAAAATTTATGTCTGAGTTTTTACTTAAAAATAAGTTTAACGTATGATTCTAAGTAGAATTTTCAATTGAATGAAAGAACTATTTTAATTGCTTTTGATATAACCTGAGTTTTGAAGATAAAATGAATTCCGATACAAAAAAAGTCAAGTATAGCATGCACCAAGTCAGAATTTGGTAATTTAGCTTAAAAATGAAGAATAGAAATAGAAAATATATTTGAAACCAAACATACACTAAATATGAAAAGAAAAAAAATTAGGAAACAGCTCTAAGCTTGACTGAGTTGTACGCGTTTTCTAACTTCTAGAAGTAGTTTAATTTCCACACCAGGGGTCATTATTAATCATGAAAGTTGAAGCCATCATTGCAAATAAAAACAAACTGGAAACATAACTTTGACTTGTGGAGAGTCTAGGTTCACTTAACAATGTAATACTCTATAGATATAGATGTATCCGCTTGCTTGGAGTAATTTTCAAGTTCAAACAATTCCATCTTTGTCCACATTGGTGTATTTCATTTGTCTAACATCCACCACTAGGCCAGTCATGGATAAGAAATCGAAACTAAAAGTTGTTTGTAGATGAATCGGAATTCTTTCAAATTCAAATGATTATCATATGGTACAAAACATAACAAAAGAATATATCTTGCTCATGTAGAGCTGAGCTCTCCACGGACATCTTATGGACGTGGAAAGGCAAAAAATTAACTAATCATATATACTAATTTACAAGTTACCGTTACAACACAAGGTCGAGGCTAAAATGATGGTAATAACATGTACAGACATAACGATAAATACCCGCCAACTGTTTTGTTAACAAAATGGCTGTATGAACAATGCCGGTCCTACAGATTAAATGAATCTTCTTCTTCTTCCTTCTTCTTCTCTTCAACGGCGGTCTTAGCAATCAAAAAACTGGGCTGATTTGTTGAAGATAAAAGCCTAGCCCACATCCGATCGGTTATCACTACTGTGTTCTGCCCTTCATTGATTCTCTGCACCACAAAGCAACCAACATCCGAGAGAGTTGAGCAAGACTAAAAGACCTTGCAGTCAAAATGTAACGCTATATAATATCCTAATCCTACTTAGAATGACTTGTTATCTCATCATAACTTAAAAAACTAATTTTATAACAAAATGTATTTTGCAGAAGCAGAACCGACAAATATCACTCTAGGCTAACAAACTCACATTAAAGGGTATATAAGCTTGTCTTCCATGCACAAGCCCACTAGTAAAACCAGTGTAGCCTGCCATTGCTCCATGAACGGCACTTTGAGCAAGAAGCGTACAGTACACGTTGTCAGAGGCATTGCTTGGAACAGCTCTAATCATATAGGTAGGATCTGTCGATTTGAAAAAAGAAGGGCAATAGTTGATATTTCAGATATTGTCTCTTTTAGTACACACATTATAATTCTTTAGTTTGCATCTTTACCAACCTATATATTTGAGAGTTATACCCATTGTCTTCTGTTTAGCAAAATAATCCTGCTACATCAAACGTTAAAAATGCTTAATACAAGCAGTAGAAGTTACATTCATAAACAGTCTTCAATTACAAAAGAGTAGCGCATGAGAAACAAAGCACATTTTGTGATGATCTTATTTGTAAGAATTTCTAACATTATGGGAAACCTGTCAACATCAACCGTGATCATGTTTCCACCACAAGCTACTTATAAAGTGATATGAGATTCTCATAAACCATGTGCAGATAGAAATGCTTCTCTAGTACAAAATTTTGTAAGGTTTCACATTGAAATCTTCACTTGAAAATCAGAAACAAACAACATCAAACATTTAAAAACTCATCAAAATGGACACTGAAATTTCTTTCAAACATGCAGACTAGCATAGGCAGGGAAAGTAGGCGATGTACTAAACACATTAGCCGGTAATCATAGCCTAAATGGACATGAATGTAATGTAAGGATGCAAACATGTCAAATTTCAATCTGTAGTAAAGAAATGAAGTATGATAATAATACATTTTAAGATCACATTGAGGTAACCAGCACAAACAAAATAAAAAAAATCAACACCTTCAGCTTATGGGATATCCATAGCCCAACATCTTGAAGAAGTTTGTTTCCAGAAGCATCCTGCTGCTTGTGCATGGATTGGATGCTCTCAGTAACAAGTTCCTGTCCTGCTCCTTCAGCAATCACGATAACCATGTGGCCATTTTCTTTTAGCCTTCTTTCCGTATATTCGAAAAGACCACCTGGACCTTCAAGGAAAAAGGGTGTCTCCGGAATTAAGCAACAGTCCACATCCCGATTCGCAAGGGTAGCATACATTGCAATAAATCCTGCACCATGCACCCAAAACTTAGGCTCTATTTATTTTGTTAAACCAAATTCTATTTTCTTTCTTTAAATGAGGTGTTCCTTTTAATTTACTAGGGGATTGAAGCACACAAAGCTGATAAGTGGAGGCATTACAAGCAATCAGGAAACTTACCACTGTACCGGCCCATCAATTTGACAACACCTATTCCATTTTCAACACTTTCAGCTTCAACATGTGCTGCATTTATAGCTCTTTGAGCCTCCTCAACAGCTGTGTCAAAGCCGAAGGACTTGTCAATAACCTATTAAGCCAAAGACAACAGAAAACCATCTACAAGTCAACCATGCTAACCGGTAGTAAGAAACGGGTTTAAACTGTTTGAGTTGGAATCCACAAATAGGAAGAGGAGAGGTAAAAAAAAATACCGGAATGTCATTATCTATCGTTTTTGGGATTCCTACAACTGCAACCTTGAGACCACGGTTTCTAATTTCCTATGAGGATAATCAGGAAAGTGTTGTTAATAAATTGCTATTTTGATGAAATGAATTTCATAGATAGCAAATGAATGTTGATGAAAAATTCATTTATATTCCTAAGCCTAAAAGTTTAATACCTCAAAAATTCTATAAGCGCCCCTCTGAGTTCCATCTCCTCCTATTATATAAACCTGAAATTGACCCAATTTATAAGTCTGGTGTCCTGCATAGTATACAATGTGATATTATCTGTTCTGATAAATAGAAGGAAATATAGACCTGATTGATTCCCCTATCTTGAATACTGTCAACTATCTTAGTGGTGTCATGTCCACCTCGCGATGAACCAAGGATAGTTCCGCCACGCTTATGTATATCATTTACGGTTTTAGGAGTTAGAGAGATTGTATTGTGAGCATAGAAACCCTTGTATCCTCCCTTCACATCACAACACAACATCTTTATTAGTTTATGAGACTAATAAACTTACAAACACGCAAAATTGTCAGCATTTACATTAATAATTGAATTATTTTTTACATTCATTCCTATGTCCTTGATTGTATAAATCCAAACAAGAGGAGAAAATGAATTTGTTTAAAGATTCACTTACACTGATTCCTAATACTTTCTTGACGCCATACATATGGTACAAACCACATACTAACTCCCTAATAACGGTGTTGAGACCAGGACATAAACCTCCACATGTCACAATGGCAGCCTGAACTTCATCTGATTTAAAATACACCTGAATATACAATTTTATACTGTTGTCAAATAAGCACAAGAGGGAACCTAAACAGATAAACTCACACATGGAAACACACCTTTTGACGAGGTCCGGCACGCCGAAAATGTATCCCTCTTGGACTATCTTTGTTAGCAATAATCTGTTAAACGAAGAGGGAAATAAATTACATAAATTGAAGTAATTGTGTCTAGAATTCCGGCAACTTTAACAGAACCTTTAAATCAGAAAATCGTGGTCCGCTGTTAATTTGCATTCTCCTAAACAAAGTTATTTTTTAAGATCTTTTGAAGTGCATAATTTCAATTGAACTTAAACCACATATTTCTTGTCTGTCATAACAACATTTCATCAATATATTTTATTTTTTGTTTCTCATAGGTTCCTTTTATGGGAGTTAATTATGCTCAAAGTACGTTCAGACATTAAATATGAGCACCTTTCTCAGCCGAAAAACGATGGTTCGCCACATTCATTGATACATTTTAAACGAACAAGTTCTATCATATGATTTTAAGATGATATAGGATCAGCATAATTGGTAAAAATTTGGTTTTCGCAGCATATGTATTGTTTTAATTGGATCAATGCACTTTAATATTGTCATAAATATCACTTCGAAATTTCTGCATAAACATCGGATTGTGGCCATACATCAGCTCAGTTAATGGCCCAGGCAATATCAATATCATGTTTGGTTTTTCTGTTCAATAATTAATTTTTATTAATGTTTAAGTAAAAGATATATACCATATGTTATATAGTGAAGGAGGAAATTATGTTTGAGATAACGTAGAGATTATTTCAGATAACCGAAAGTTTACCCCAAATTAAAAGAAAATATAACCTTTTGAGGAACACTGTCATCGATATGCACAAAATATTGCCTGGCAAGAGGAAATTAAACGTAAATTACTATGAATAAAAATAAATTAGAAAAGCAAATTGTAAGAAGAAAAAGAAGAAAATAAAAAACTTACTTGACAACTGAATAAGCAGGATTATCTTGCAATGGATTAGAATAAGTCTGCGAAACAAAAAAAATAAATATACAATAATATATGATCATTATTTCGATTACTTTATGAGAGTTTAATACAGAGATAAGCTAGGTAGAGAAGAAACAGGTTTTGACAGGGCGTAATAGAAAAGCATAAAGAGAAGAATTAGAAAAGGAATGAGAACGATGACGACGTACTGGTAAATCGGGAATGTAATCGGTTAAATGAGGAACATCTTCGAGGATATAACCAGCGGAGCCTCTAACAATTTTAGGCTTTGAATTTGGAGAAGAACCCATCACTACTCAGTAGCAGTGGCTAACAAAACGGAGATAGAAAAGAAAGGAAGTTTCTTTGTAATTAAATTGTATTTTTGATGGATTAGTGATTCATGCGTGAATGTATCACATTCAAAGGTATAATGGATGGATTACAATAGAATGCTCGTATTTATAGTAAACGTGGTTGACCATTCATACTCAACCCAAATCAAGGTCGCCTTTCATTCGTTAAAAAAAATTAAGGACATCACAAAACAACTCCAGTAGTTGTTCAAACTTTTTGTCGCTGATACAAGTTGTCTAAAATACCAAAAAAATTATTCAATGTTATAAAAATTTGTGTTGTGCTGTTTTCCAAACCAAAGGCTCTCAAGGGTTGTTTTTTCGTTTCACAATTATTTATCTTTTACCGTTGAAAACAGGTGGCGCCAAATTGTTTGTCTGTTGAAGGAGTGAGAAGTTGCAATAGATAGATAGGAATTTTCATCATCAAATAAAAAAATAATTATTTAAGCACAACTTCAAAAAAAAAATGTGAACAAACAAATTTTATTTTATTTTTTAAAAAAACACTTTTTTTCGATACTCTTTTTTAATAACTCATTTTTTTCTTTGGTTATATAGAATCATGATATTTATACATTTACATTATGAAAATTTTTGTGATAACTTTATTTTCTCTACTTTTAAGACACAAGGAAGAGATAAGTGAATAAAAACACGATTTAAGCATGAAAGATAATATTTCTCAAAAGTTGTCATAAACATGTTGATATTGATGCAAGGCCAAATGTAAAATAAAAAGTTGGATTTATAGGAGCGTGGTTTTTGAAAAGTTGTGCAGCATATGGATGGATTTTTCATTTTTGGTAACTATCTACCAAATCGTGCACACCTAGTGCTTTAAGGCTTTGGTTGGTTGAAGAATGAAAGTAAAAGGAAAGAATGGGATAGGAAAGATTGTATGAGGAAAGAAAAAGAGTAGAAAGTAATGGGATTATTTTGGTTGTTTGGTATAAGAGAAAGTATAGTGGATAGTTGAAAGGAAGAAAGATATATAAATGATAAATTGACATAAATACCCTGAAATAAAAATAATACATTATATCCCCAAACATGTGTCTAAAAAAAGAAAGTGGGGCTAGATTGTGAATAATAATTCAATTGCATGCAATAGAGACATGACAAAAAAATAGGCAATGAATTGAAAAATAAAAAAGAAAGATTACGGGTGGTGAACAGTGAAATGAATAAAGGAATTATACCAAAAAATAACAAAAGGAATAAAGTTAGGGTATTTTGGACTTTTCATACAAAATATGTGGGCTTCTCCACTTTTCCGTCCATCTATGAGGGAAAGGTTTTTAGTGTGGGTCCCAATGAATTCTTTCTTTCCTTAGTGATTTTAATTGAGTTCCAAACAATGGAAAGTGCTTCTTTCCTTCAACTTTCTCTCCTCCTCACAATCTTTTCTTTGAAACAAACACACACAACCTAACTGGTAGTTCTTTTAGCAATTAATAAAAACTTGCCTATTAAAATAAGGGTCATGGTCAGTGGCGTTGCCAGGACCCTGGATTAGGGGGTTCAATTTTTTTTACTTCTATTAATAAATCACATTTCATTGATCAAGGTCTAAACACGCAACATAGTAAGCAACTCTATATCCACCTCATATCAAGGGTTGGAGAGAACTCACTTAATCATGTGTTCAAAGGAAGAACAGAAACAATACAAAAAAGTAGACAGAAGTGGATTAATAGTTTATGACAGTAAGCTCCATTAATTAGTAGGGTCACTAAACAGCTATAATTTTCTAAACCAATTAAGTAACTTTCAAGAGGGCAACTACATGCTATAACTTTAAGTTGTAGAGTAAGACTTCAAGCATGATTAATCATATTCTCGATCATTGAAATCCTTGAATTCACTTAAATAAAATATGAATGTTAAAAACTACATAACAATTCAACCATACAATTGAAGATTTCGTAGTTTACTTCAGAATATTAGAAGCAAAAGTAAAATTGGTATAGAGAGATGGTGTTTTGTTTTTAGTTTGTGGTGGTTGGGAGAAATTACGTTAGAAAGAAGTGTAGAGAGAGGTTGATCCATAAAAATGAGTTAGTTGAAAGTGCAAAAAAAAGTTGAGGGTATGCAATGAAAAGAACTAAGAGGGTTCATAGTGCAAAAAAATTAAATTATTGGTGTATTTTTCTAAAGTTGAGGGTATGCATGTGCATCCCCTAACTTGTTGGTGGCTCCGCCACTAGTCATGGTATGGACACGTCTTAACATTTCCCTTAAAATAACTGTCTTATATTGAAGAAAAAATGTAAAGGCATGAACCCAATCAATTTATTAGTTAGATAGATAAATCCACGAAAAGAGATATAAGGTTACGTCCAATATCGACGGCGCAAAAACATTGAATCACACGGACTTGATGAAGCATCCAGAAAATGTAGACAAAGAAGCTTTTATTTACAATAAAAAACAATGTTTCAAGAAACTCAATCAAACATGATAGTTCAACCGGTATTGTCTATGATTTTGTTATTTGAACAGTTCGATAGTAGTTTCATTTGATTCAAACTGCGCAAGACTGAGAGAGTAGAGCAAATATAGCATGAAGACAATGATGATGGCAACTCAATTGTCGTATTTCTTTAGAGAAATGATATTTGTACAACCATTTTGCAACAACTTTTTGACAACTTTCTCTCTCATACTCATATTAGATTTTTATTTTCTCTCTTCCTTTTTCTCTCTCTTTTATTTTTGACCAATAGAAATAGAGGAAATGAAAGTTGTCATGGAAGTTGTCACCAATGGTTGTTCATATACCATTGCTCATTTCTTTATCTGTTATTATGTATCAATCAATATACTCTAATTTGCAAGTCCTTGTGCATGTATGTTAAGTGCAACCCACGTAGAAAAAGGAGAGTAAGGAAGGAAAAAGCCAGGAAAGTCACACGGACATCGACATAGTACCAGAAACAAAGTTCAATTCGCGGAAAGGAGGTGCTACTTGGATTTGTCAAATCTTCGATGGTCCACAAAAGAAAACTAGTTCAAAAATTGATCGATGAGAATTGAGAATAACCATATATTTCAATTTAGTGGCTCCTTCTGGAAAACGTTTCTCAAATCTATCTTTTTGTGTAAATGGCTATTTTTAAATGTTGCAAATGGTGATGACGTGTTCATCAAGTATATTTTTCAACTATAAAATAAAGAGGACACCGATGTATCATAATCCTTGAGAACATTTTCTTCACCTTGATGAAACTTCATCTTCTTCTTTGTGATTTTTTTTTTTAGAAATTTTATTCTGTGTTTTTTTTTTTTGAAAGAATTCTTTGTGTGATAATGTGCGTTATAAAGAGAAGTTGATAGACCATAGATTATTCAACAAAAAAAAAGACCATAGATTGCAAAAACATACAAAAAAAACTCGAGAAATTAGTTTATCAACAACGGTGGAAAAGGTAAAACATATGAGAGAGAGTTTCTAAGGAAAAAAAATACTTCATTGTTTTTAATTAAGGAGGAAGAATCAATACTTACTTGTAGTGCTTAGTCACTAAATAGGGATGTAATTGAGATATTCATACTTTTAATTATATGAATGCAATTGATATAGTTTTTTTTTACAAGGATACAATGACATGAATAATGAATTTATAATTTAAACCAAATTTTTATATATAAAGCCTACTGTGACACATCCATTATAGAGGTAAAAAAAGGTTAGGGAGTATTTTTGTCTACTTAATTGAAGGGGAAAATAAAAAAAAAAAAAAAAGGAGGCATGA
>Ga0228711_1000280_pt1 | contig 55779 bp, 21 predicted proteins | sample MedpolnodulmetaG_2_FD_177996 | JGI IMG/M metagenome (GOLD analysis project Ga0228711, IMG submission 177996) | Root nodule microbial communities from Medicago polymorpha collected in Santa Monica, California, United States - brown nodules | ecosystem: Host-associated > Plants > Roots > Nodule... | reverse complement strand
GAAATTTGTAAGCGTGAACAAGCATAATGAACATTTGTACTAGAAGTAGATGACATTAAAATTATAAGTTGTAATTGAGCCACTAAACTTTGTTTTGGCCAACTATATGTATATGACCCGTGCGGCAGCACGGGTGGAAAGTTTAGTTCATGTTTAAAATAGGATGACGTGAGCGTTAGATATTGATTAAGAGTTCATTTGTTACAAATTAAAATAAAAATTAATCAAAATAACTTTTTATTTTCACCATAATTTTTTATAACAAAATCACTTTTGTAAAAATCTTACGGAAACTCATGTAAAATATTAAAAAATAATAATATAATCTTTACCAAACACACTCTAAATTTATCAATCAATTAATTGCTTCATTCTATCTTGCAATTAGACGATAGTTTTGTGGAGATCAACGTTAGTAATTAATTGTTTGCTTTTAGTTTTTTATTTTTATTTTTTTGTCTAGATTTAAATTTAATATGTCAAACTCCTTATTTTTTAATTCAAATCAATTGAGTTATTCAACTTCTTATAATACTCATTCTCATAAAGTCTATGTCCAATTAGTATCAATTACAACCTTTCTTTCTTGAAATTATTATTAATCCTAATCTTATGATCTCTCAACCAAATAACCTCTCAAGAGACCAGCTAAGGAATATGAAATTTAATAAAAATATATGATTTCGATATACATTCTATCTTATGATGTGGGACTAATACTGGCCTAAACATGCTATTTCGTGTGAGGCACAAAAATGAAAAGAAAGAACAAAAATAAATGGACTTTTTTCCTTGATATTATAACTTTTTGGCGGTGTGTTGTAAGTGTGACAACGCATAAACACATGCCAAGTAGCCATAAAAAAATCAATATATAAAAGTAGAGAAAGCATTTAGGTGAAATAAAACTTCAAAACTAAATTAGTATGGTTTCATTCAACTTTCAAAGGTTTACTTTTTATTTTATGATGATGACAGTACATACCACATAAAGCGACGAAATCATGGGAATATTTGCAAACCCATTTACACCCTCAATCGTTTTCTACTATTATTTCTTTGCCTTTTGCTTGCAAAAGAGAAGATAATTATTATCCTAGGAATTTTCACAAGTTCAAAGTTAAATTCCGACATTTAATAATTGAGTAGTCAGTGCTACGTGATTCAGAGTAAAATTAAGGTTGACATTTTAGAATTTTGTTGAATAATGGATTAATGGTGCCCAACATTCAATTATTATTATTTTTTTTTAGAGAGAATTCAATTATTTAATATCATATTATTATTTAGGGTTAAATATGTTTTTGGTCCCTACATTTTGCCCTCCTTTGACAAATAGTCCTTACATTTCAATAAATGTTTTTAAAATCCCTAAATTTTTCCTTCGTTGGCACAAATAGTCCCTGCTGTCAAATAATTAACGAGAAGCTGACGTGGCAGCTAGTGAACCCATTCTTTTAAGGGTTAAATATGTTTTTGGTTCTTATATTTTGCCTGACTTTGAAGAATAGTCCTTACATTTCAATAAATGTTTTTAAAATCCTACATTTTTCCACCGCTAACAAAATTGGTCCTTGTCATCCATTTTCGTTAACCGGACAAACGGAACATGCCACATAGATGTCATCAAGTACATTTTAGTAATTTTCAATAAAGTGCAGGGGGATTATTGATTTTTCAACTGAACCTTCTCTCTGATCTTCATCATCTCTCCACATTTTCTCTATTTCTCCCCAACCACCATCAGCCCCACACACCCATCCTCATCCACCACCGTCCTCTCCACCATCAATTTTCTCATATTTGTTCTCTCTCTTGTCGATGCTGGCGACATCCTCTTCTCCCTCACGCTGTGAGGACCAGATCGCAGTTAAAGTTGAAATTTTTGTGAGTAAAGTTTTTGGTAATGGTGAATTATGCCCCTGCACTTTATTGGAAATTACTAAAATGTCTTTGGTGGCATCTATGTGGCATGTTCCGTTTGTCTGGTCAGTGACAATAGACGACAAGGACCAATTTTGTTAACGGTAGAAAAATGTAGGAATTTTAAAAATATTTATTGAAATGTAAGGACTATTCTTCAAAGTCACGCAAAATATAAGGACTAAAAACATATTTAACCCTTAAAAAAATGGTGTCCACTAGCTGTCACGTCAGCTTCTCGTTAATTATTTGACAGCTGGGACTATTTGTGCTAACGAAGGAAAAATGTAGGGATTTTAAAAACATTTATTGAAATGTAAGGACTATTTATCAAAGGAGGGAAAAATGTAGGGACCAAAAACATATTTAACCCTATTATTTATATTTAATGTTTTTGAAATTAATTTAAATTTTGGATTTTTTAAAAAAAATTTGGATTGCACCTAATTCAACATTACCAAAATGAGAAGGTGAGAACTGCCTTCACTTATGAACATATGTTCTTGTAATCTTTTATCCAATGTGAGACCTCTTGAAGATTGCACTACGCACCCTCGTATTTGCTCAAAAGCCCCTTAGTTTATCAGAAAATTCCCGCAAAGTGGTCCACCCGAAAAATTTAAATAATTCAATTATAGTAGGTCTATTTTGCGAGTCTTTATATAATTTTTCAACGGTTATAGTTTTCCGCGGTTTTAAAAGGGGCATACGTGATTTTTGTGATGCTTATACTTGGCATATTGTCATGTCAACTGCTGAAAATTCTCTCAGTTAGCAGTCGTAATGTACGAAAAAAGTTTCATAATTATAGTAGTTGTTAAATACGTAATTATTTAAGTATTCACCCTAACTTTTTAGTTAAACTCCGTCATTTCAACTTCGTACTTAATGTTATTACAACTTTAATTTGTGTTTATATATTATTATTAATTTTAGTGGCCCACCCGAGTTTTTTTTTTTTTTTTGGTTCCGCTACTGCTTTAACACACTCCCTCTAACATAGTAAGTTTGACATATGAAGCATGACTCAAGTGACACGATAACGGAAATTTTGATGCCATATTAATATTTGAGTTGAGTCTAACTCAACTCTGCAAAACTAGACCGACTTGTAAAGCAAGGACTACCCCACACTTATAAACATATGTTTAAATCGTCTCTTGTCCAATGAGATTTTTTATCATTAATTTTGCCGAATAGAGATATTCCACAAATATCAAATAATTCTCCTAAAATTAATGGAAATAACACCAAAATTAAACACTAGACATTGATATTCTTTTATGAAGCCAAAAGATGGATGGGCCATACATATCCAAGAACACTTTTCTTTGAGGTGGGTCTTAAATATCAGTACAACAAGGAAAATGTTAACGAGTGTCCTCGGACACTCTTTAAGCACTTTAAAACGTAAGTTTTTAATAAAAAAGTTGTGTATTGAATGCATTGAAAATTATAATAGTTGATTTTTTTAAAAAATAATTACTAAATTTGGGATGCTTAAAGAGTGCTCCGGAGACACTCGTTAACGAGACTAATTAAACAATCAGAAAGCAGAGGTTGAAAACTGGTGGAAAAGACTAAAATACATACATAATAATATCATTTAGCTTAGATCCACATCTTACTCAGTTAAGTGTGTTTTAAGTTATATGTTAGATAATAAGTTAACCAAACGTGATTTAGCGTCAGTGCCATATGCACTGATGACAGGAACTATGTTGAAGATTGGTTCCTCACAATTTATAACTTTCCTATGACTCATTTCAGAGAGTCCAAAAAGTGCATTTCTGAACATTGACTGTAATAGCTCCACTGACATTTTAAGGCTTACTGGGATGTAGAACCTCAATCAAACTGAGCATGACATGAGAAGAGAACTCAAAATGTTAAATTGTAAGAGAAAGATTAGAGCCATAAAAAACAAAAAGAAGAGGGAGTAGACTAAAGTTGATCACTGGCCTTTTAACCGGTGATGTCAAATAGCAGCAATAATGGTGTTATAGCGCTATTGCATAGTGGAATTTGAACAAATTATATTGTACCGTGACAAGTTATTTAGTACAAAATATTGTGAAATAGGTGCTATAGCGGCACTATAAATCATGCCAATTTTCCTGCTAGAAACACCTAACATGATTGCAAGTGTCTTCCAATCTTTCTAGATTGTCAAGAACTTTGCACCTCTGTTATCTTTTGTTATACAAATAGCTTGTATATAAAAACTTCTATTATGGTAAGACCTTAACCTATAAATACTTAACTGAGTTGATTATCCAAACATGACCTTAATATGGAAGTTGACAAGAAAATGTATGAATGACATCTGATTACCCATAAAAGAATTGAAATTAAGAAAAGAAAGTAATAAATTGTCCCTCTCTTTGGAACACCTTTGCTTACTCTTTCACTTCCTAACTCAACAGTCATGCTCAGCCAAAAAACAGTTTAGGGTTTTTCTTTGTTCGGTATTCTTTGATTACCGTTAGTGATTGAAAATTACCCTCTTCACACATATTGTAATCGATCTATAACACATTGCATAACAATGTACATCTGCGTTCATATTTATTTTTCTATGAATATACAAAGATAAATAATATCATATAAGATGTCATTAGATTTGGTTCGATAAGTATTTTCAAAATATCAAATTTTCATAATTTTTTCTAATATATTATTCAAGATATTAAAGTCAAAATTATGCATTGACATATGTAATAAGGTCAACTGTGTCAAGTATTAAGGGACGGAGGGAGTAAACTGGACAAGCTTTATTACTTTAGCTTTATTAAAATTTTAAATAGTAACTATAACAAGAAAATGTTGGTAACTTTTTGGTTATGTTTTAGATATTGACAATGAGAACAAGTGTTGGTATTTTAGAGGAATTGTTGTATAAGGTACGGTTTGCTCCTCCATAGCCCTCTATGAATTGGTGTTTGTCAATGTCATCAGTGTAGTGGGGATTTGGGTTATATTTGTTGTCTGAGTTTGATTTTGCATAGATTTTGTTCTTAAGAATTTTATATATCTGAATATATCTCTCTTGTTTGCAAATTTGATGATCCAATTAAAATTGGAGGCCTAACTCATCCTTAAAAACTGGTTCATAAATAATCTTATCTATCCGATGTGGGACATGTGTTTTTCCCAATACACCCCCGTCACGCCCAGCACTCTTTGGGCTTTGGTGCATGAATCGGCCGTCACACCCAGCAACACTCTTTAGGTGTCGTGCGTGAAACTCTTTGGGTGGTGCGTGAATCGGTAGGTGGTCCTTGAATTCGATAGGCTCTGATACCATAATGAAATTGGGGGCCTAACTCATCATTAAAAACCGGTTCATAAGGTGATGATTGTCTCCTCTATATATACTCTTATCAATAATCTTGTCGGATACCGACGTGGGACATGTGTTTTTCCCAATATTTGCATGTATGCACGTTGAATAACTCATAAAGTTTCACTCATTCATGAAATTGAATTCATGCTTAGGATGATATTTTTTCTTTAACCAATATATGGATTATATTTTCTCTTTAACCAATTCATGGATAATATTTATTTCTTGTTATCTTTTTACTACCCCATACCTTTTATTGCCGCGCATTTTACTATTTGTTAGTTGTCTTTTAAAGTTTTTGAAAAATAAGCAACATATTTTCTGAAGTTTTTGTATAAACATTTTGTATCATTACTTTTATATTCCCAATATGTTCAATTGTCAAATCATTTCGAGCTTTGGTGTTTGACTTGTGATAATTCTCAACCAATTTTGCAAACCTTGGATTTAGACATTTCCTTTCTATTTTCAACTTAATTGTTTTTCATGCTTTTTTATTCATTTTGCAGAGTCCACATAAGTGCATCTGTCTTTTATTACTGGTGATTCTTCTCAAGTTTAAGGAGCTGTGATGCAATTGGCGTATTTATTATTTTATTATGAAATTTAACGTAGTGCAATGATCAGAAAATTATCAAACAGTGTTCTGTTTTCGCCGCCTACTTTATTACCTTTTCTTCCATTTCAAACTCTTGTATTATTTTAACTCTTATGTAGTTTATCTTCAAAAAACCTATAGTACTGTTTTGACAGGAATATTCATCGCCAACTCCTTTAACGGGGCTTAGGAATATCAAAGGAATGGAAGAGAATAACATAGGAGAAGTTGCTGCAATTTGACAGTCGAATTCCAAGGATTAGGGTTCTTGAGGAATTATGAGGACAAGCATATGGAAGTAGGTTGAAATTGTGAGTGTGTTAGGATCTCATAGTAATTTAATAAATTATTTAAAAAGCAATTTTGATCCCAACTAATCTATACAATCAACATCTTTGATATAAATCACTTTTACTCTAAAGTTATCTAAACATAAACCACTTAGTATTTAACACACTTTTAGCCAAAATTAATTCAATCATAATCAATTTTTGCTGCAGCATAAAGAAAAACACACTTAAACGATAATGGTGGTTTTGAGAAATGGGGTTCAAGTGTGCTTACTACTTAATAGTGGCATTTTTGGCGGCGTATTCACTTCTTCATACAATTAAGTGCAAGCCTTTCTAAGAAAATGATGCAAGTGTCTCAAAGTGAAGTTAACTACATTAATGATCAAATGTCTTAAAAACCATTTAGAGAATTTTAGGAAAGAGACATGGTTATTACTAAGTAGTGAAAGAGAGGGAAATCAAACAATCATTTTTTTCTCTTCGTTTGCGTCAACTTAACAAACATTCCATCTGTAGTTACTAGCACTGGAAACCATGCATATCTTTTAAACGTTAAATTAAGATAAAACTAATAACAAAAATTCAGTACAAAATTAAAAACTAATATAAAGTGTCTCTCCAAAAGGGAAACAAATTAACAATAACTTTTGCATCATAAGGTGATATTGTTTATCCAAAAGCTGATCCAAACATAACATGTCAAGAGTTTAACACATAATACTACTAGACCTACTCATACTAGAGCTATAAAAAAGAGGGCTCGGATCATTCACGTCCTCTAACATGGTGCCTGAATTGCGACTGCAGGTAACAACAAAACAACAACTATATTTAGTATATGAAGAGAGTAATATATCAAGAGAAATGATACATAAACATCTATTTTACAACAACTAATTATACATAAAAAAGTGCTAAAGTGTACGACACGTTTGTCGCCACACACACACGAATGTGAAAATGTACTGCAACTTAACAATAAACGTCCACATAAACACTTTTTAACTAAGTTTGATGGAAATAGGTTAATATGGCATAAGTTTTATGTCTTAAAAGGATTAAATACACGTTTTTATTGACATAAATGATCAATTTAAACCTAAAAAGTCTACTATGATTCAAATGTTACATTTTAAGGACTCCATGTTGTTGTATTTAACATTTTTTATACGATCAAAATAAATTAAAGAAAATTAATAGATCTAAGAAAGAACAAAAATTAAAACAACTTAAATGAGCTGATCATTTTATAAAATTATCTAGTGATTTTTTTCTTCTTGAATAGCTACTTATCAAGTTATTTTTATATGGCCAAAATCAACCTTTACATGTAAAGTGCTTTGTCGTGCTATATGACACATATCATCACTCTTATACATATATAGGGTATTTTTGTTAAAAAACATTGTGGTTTGAATCTTTTTTTTTCTTTTTGTGAAGATTACCCTTTTATATATATATATATATAAAAGATTGTCAAAATAGATGTTCACATATCATAAATATCAAATAACATAAAGATAAAAAAGAAATTAGAATAAATATTAATGCATAACACAAAGTTTATAATAAAATATTAATAAAGTTAAAAGTGTTATTTACCTCTAACGTGACCAATTCACACACCGTTGAAACATCCACAAAATATGATTTGGATTAGAAAGTGTTTGACCTACCAACCTATTTCCTTGGGTGAAGTGACATGTTTGCGCAACCTCCAATATAAGTTCATCTATAGTGGAATTCGCCACTAGAGTCAAATACGAAATTCTATTATTGGCGGCTGTGACCCTGTCGTAAATATGTTTCCTTATCATCGGACTAAGTGGTTCCATGAAAAAAAACCTCTGAATCGGGAGGAAGAACTATATCTCCACTTAGAATCTTCAAAGGCAACAGAAGTAGTTTATGCTGAGATTCCACAAATTCTTGACCAATGTTATCGTCCTAGGTCTCTTTAAAAGAGACAAAGGTATCGTTGTTGTATTTGACTATTAGAACATATTTAAGGAGACGAAGAACTTCTGAAAAACTTGAAAAGATGATGCATTTGAAATTTACATCAGGAAATATCATGTCTAACATGGTTTTCATCTTAGACGACAACGCAACTAGATGTTTTAATTTGAAGATGGAATCTGGGTTCGGCAATATGGACACTCTAAAAGCCGGACTGGTACATGGTTTATGCGCCTACGATCATTAGCTAGATCCTTAGAGTGTAACCAATTTGTGATACAGTTGGTACAAAATACATGTTCACATGATGTTATGCAATCTATAGTCTATACCCTCCCTATCCAGGCAAATGGAACATAACACATTTTCATTATCCCTTTTTCTTTGTAAGGTGGCCAACATATTTTCATGAGTGGGTAAGTCAAATGGGCCTCCATTAGATTTTGAGCTAAAAGGAAGAACTGTAGCACCTCGAACTTTGATGAATCTAGAGAAAAAACCCTTGCGAAAATCTGAAGGCCACTCGGCCAAGGAACCATAAGAGGCGTACTGTAAAGCTTGATGAGAAATCAACTTATACCAATCCCATTCTTTACGGGATAGACGAACCGTCAATCTTTCTTTGTTTTTTTTTTTGGTCAAGTAGCCTAGTGGCTAGAGCTCACACAATTAAATTGTGGAGAAGTGGAGTGTCCGGGGTTCGAACCCCAGCACCTGCATATAAAATGCAATATCCCTACCAACTGAGCTAAGCTCACGGGGATAAACCGTCAATCTTTCTTCTAAGACTGAATACGGAATTTTAAAGGTTAAATTAAGATAAAACTAATAACAAAAATTCAGTACAACATTAAAAACTAATATAAAGTGTCTCTCCAAAAGGAAAACAAATTAACAATAACTTTTGCATCATAAGGTGATATTGTTTATCCAAAAGCTGATCCAAACATAACATGCCAAGAGTTTAACACATAATACTACTAGACCTACTCATACTAGAGCTATAAAAATGAGGGCTTGGATCATTCACGTCCTCTAACATGGTGCCTGAATCGCGACTGCAGGTAACAACAAAACAACAACTATATTTATAATATGAAGAGAGTATAAAATATCAAGAGAAATGATACATAAACATCTATTTTACAACAACTAATTATACAAAGAAAAGTGCTAAAGTGTACGACAGGTTTGTCGCCACACACTCACGAATGTGAAGATGTACTGCAACTTAACTATAAACGTCCACTTAAACACTTTTTTAACTAAGTTTGATGGAAATAGGTTAATATGGCATACATTTTATGACTTAAAAGGATTAAATACACGTTTTTATTGACATAAATGATCAATTTAAAACTAAAAAGTCTACTATGATTCAAATGTTACATTTTAAGGACTTCATGTTGTTGTATTTAGCATTTTTTATACGATCAAAATAAATTAAAAAAAATTAATAGATCTAAGAAAGAACAAAAATTAAAACAACTTAAATGAGCTGATCATTTTATAAAATTATCTAGTGATTTTTTTCTTCTTGAATAGCTACTTATCAAGTTATTTTTATATGGCCAAAATCAACCTTTACATGTAAAGTGCTTTGTCGTGCTATATGACACATATCATCACTCTTATACATATATAGGGTATTTTTGTTAAAAAACATTGTGGTTTGAATCTTTTTTTTTCTTTTTGTGAAGATTACCCTTTTATATATATATATATATAAAAGATTGTCAAAATAGATGTTCACATATCATAAATATCAAATAACATAAAGATAAAAAAGAAATTAGAATAAATATTAATGCATAACACAAAGTTTATAATAAAATATTAATAAAGTTAAAAGTGTTATTTACCTCTAACGTGACCAATTCACACACCGTTGAAACATCCACAAAATATGATTTGGATTAGAAAGTGTTTGACCTACCAACCTATTTCCTTGGGTGAAGTGACATGTTTGCGCAACCTCCAATATAAGTTCATCTATAGTGGAATTCGCCACTAGAGTCAAATACGAAATTCTATTATTGGCGGCTGTGACCCTGTCGTAAATATGTTTCCTTATCATCGGACTAAGTGGTTCCATGAAAAAAAACCTCTGAATCGGGAGGAAGAACTATATCTCCACTTAGAATCTTCAAAGGCAACAGAAGTAGTTTATGCTGAGATTCCACAAATTCTTGACCAATGTTATCGTCCTAGGTCTCTTTAAAAGAGACAAAGGTATCGTTGTTGTATTTGACTATTAGAACATATTTAAGGAGACGAAGAACTTCTGAAAAACTTGAAAAGATGATGCATTTGAAATTTACATCAGGAAATATCATGTCTAACATGGTTTTCATCTTAGACGACAACGCAACTAGATGTTTTAATTTGAAGATGGAATCTGGGTTCGGCAATATGGACACTCTAAAAGCCGGACTGGTACATGGTTTATGCGCCTACGATCATTAGCTAGATCCTTAGAGTGTAACCAATTTGTGATACAGTTGGTACAAAATACATGTTCACATGATGTTATGCAATCTATAGTCTATACCCTCCCTATCCAGGCAAATGGAACATAACACATTTTCATTATCCCTTTTTCTTTGTAAGGTGGCCAACATATTTTCATGAGTGGGTAAGTCAAATGGGCCTCCATTAGATTTTGAGCTAAAAGGAAGAACTGTAGCACCTCGAACTTTGATGAATCTAGAGAAAAAACCCTTGCGAAAATCTGAAGGCCACTCGGCCAAGGAACCATAAGAGGCGTACTGTAAAGCTTGATGAGAAATCAACTTATACCAATCCCATTCTTTACGGGATAGACGAACCGTCAATCTTTCTTTGTTTTTTTTTTTGGTCAAGTAGCCTAGTGGCTAGAGCTCACACAATTAAATTGTGGAGAAGTGGAGTGTCCGGGGTTCGAACCCCAGCACCTGCATATAAAATGCAATATCCCTACCAACTGAGCTAAGCTCACGGGGATAAACCGTCAATCTTTCTTCTAAGACTGAATACGGAATTTTAAAGGTTAAATTAAGATAAAACTAATAACAAAAATTCAGTACAACATTAAAAACTAATATAAAGTGTCTCTCCAAAAGGAAAACAAATTAACAATAACTTTTGCATCATAAGGTGATATTGTTTATCCAAAAGCTGATCCAAACATAACATGCCAAGAGTTTAACACATAATACTACTAGACCTACTCATACTAGAGCTATAAAAAAGACGGCTCGGATCATTCACGTCCTCTAACATGGTGCCTGAATCGCGACTGCAGGTAACAACAAAACGACAACTATATTTAGTATATGAAGAGAGTATAATATATCAAGAGAAATGATACATAAACATCTATTTTGCAACAACTAGTTATACATAGAAAAGTACTAAAGTGTACGACACGTTTGTCACCACACACACACGAATGTGAAAATGTACTGCAACTTAACAATAAACGTCCACACTTTATAAGAAAAAATTGACTTTTTAGATTCATTGTGTAATTAATGTATCTTGTCTAGAATATAGACCAAATACATCATTTATGCAATGAATCAAAAAAATCAAATGTTTATTATAAATAGGACCGGATGGAGTAATTGATAATTGATATTTCTTATTTTATATTTTAAATTGGGTCAAATATCATATGCAGTCCTTTAAGTTTTGTCTTTATAAAAAGTTAGTCCTTTATCAACATTATCCCATTTTCATCAAACTCAATTAAGTTGGTATGTTCAAATTCACCGCCCTCAAAACTAGAGTTCATAAATGTATTATTCATTGATTTGAATCAAAATGATCAATTACTTTATTTATAATATTGTTGATGAAACATTTATATGTAAGATTAAACTTGAGTTCGTCTCCGCAAGCTTAGTTCATTTGGTAAGGACAATACATAATATATGCAATGGTGTTCAAACTCCGGATACCACAAAAAAAACTTGAATTCAAAAACAAAAAGAAAATGTTAGTAAGTAATCATTTGATGTCATAAGGCGCTTTCAAACCTACCACCTCAACATTAAATGTTTCATTAACGTTTTTTAACGAAGTTGCCTGAATAGATGATAACGGTATAAATTATTTATGACTTAAAAAGTCAATTTTTAACAAAAAAAACATAAAAAAACATTTATAACAAATTAAATTTAAAGGATTAACTTATTATCCCCCGAAATTTTTGAAACTTCAAAAAACCCCATAAAATTGTCAAACATTTGTCAAATACCCCTATCCGTTAGTTTTCTCTGTTTAACATGTTGACGTGACTGTTAACTGCCAAGTGGCACTGCCACGTGGTCAGAAAAGTGGTGTCACATCATAGAGGGGTAATTGACTTTATTTTATATATATATTTTTAAATCTGTTTTTTTTTTTTCAACGATACTAAATACCCCCTTAAGTTTTCGAAACTTCAAATATCCCCCTCAAATTTATTGCTTACGTGCAAATAACCCCCACAAGTTATAAACTTATGCATAAAATCTCCTTTAAATTTAAAACTTGCGTGTAAATTGCACCTTGAATCATATTTATGTTTATGCACGTGAGTTGGAGGAAATCAAAGCTATGACAAGGTCATATTTAAAGCCTTTGGTATTTGGTTTTTCTTCTTTTAGATTGAACATGATAAGGAATCAAATGCACGGGAACAAAACATGCTTGTGATAACTACTCTTGTTATGGACGTACACTTTATGCTTTGGGTTTTGATATTTAGTAGTAGTCATTACTCATTAGAAGAGGATGCCTAGTATCCTTCCCGTGTTTGTGATTTTTCCTTTTCCTTTTCGTTCACCATGGACAAATGGGTTATTATTTAGTAGAAGTCTTTGTGATTTAAGGTGTAATTTGTACATAAGTTTTAAATTTTAGAAGGGTATTTATGCATAAGTTTTAAATTTGAGAGGAATATTTGTTACATAAGTTTTAAATTTGAAGGGGGTATTTGCACGTAAGTGTTAAATTTAATGTGAATACTTGAAGTTTCAAAAATTTCAGGCAGTATATGGCACTGTTAAAAAAAATTCAGATTTTTTCGAGTAAATAGGCAAAATTTCAAGCAAGTATTTGCACATAACGTAATCAAGATTTTTTTTTTGAAAAAAAATATTCTAACGAAGAAAATTGACGGAGGGGGCAAATTGACTAACATTATGAAATTTCGGGGGTAATTAAAGTTTTGTTAATGTCAGAGGGTAATTGATGAAACATACAACTTCATGGGGATAATTGCTTATTTACTCGATTTTTTTTTAAATATAGTCAATTACCCCCTTATGACGTGTCATCACTTTTCTGACCACGTTGCAGTTAACAGCCACATTAACATGTTAAACAAAGAAAACTAATGGAGGGGGTATTTGACATACGTTTGACAAATTTAAGAGGGTTTTTGAAGTTTCAAAAACTTCAAAGGAGTTTTTGACGAACGTTACAATTTCAGGAGAGTAATTGACTATTTACTCGTTAACTTGTTATAAAATCTAACTTAAGGAAACAGTAGATTTCCTGACCCTGTAACTTTAAACAAAGAACTTTAAAGAAGCAGAGTCCCATATCAAAATATTACGGACATATATCTATCCATTAATTTTCTTAAAAACAAAAATCTATCCATTAATTAATTAATCTAAAAAATTCAATTAGTGTATTATTTTGGATTATAATAGATTCGTCGGTAGAGGATCTTATTCTCATTCATATCGTTATGTTCGCAAATAAAGTTGCTGACTCGTCGCGCTTCAATCCTTTCCTATCCCTCTCCAAAACCAAACGGGTGCTTTTTTTTGTGCACAAAATTTTCTGGGGTTCATCAAAATTTTCACCTTTCTTCAAATTTAAATTCATCACAAAAAGAGTTATACATATACATATATTCTCATATGGTAGCTATACCGCAATGAGTTATACATATACATTTTTTTAACTTCTTTCACGTCTTTCCTCGTATGTTCTTATTCTTAATTGCTTTCACCTTTTTGTCATTTGACTTCTATTATAATCAGTATGTTCTCATCTTAAAATTTATATGTTCTCATTTTAAGAAACCATTATATTTCATTTGTTATAATTATATCTAACATTTTTCTCATACGCATCTTGATTCAAACATGCAATTCAATTTCTTTCACGTACAAAAACATACAATAACCATGTCAATAATGCACACAAGCATATATTTGTGTTTTCTAAATTAGAAAGCTTTTGGATTATATGAGAATTATGCTGAAAGGAGTGGGTTCTCAATATATAAAGGTGAATTTATTAAGAAAATTGGATGATACATAGGAAATATTTTTTTTGTCACAGTGAAGGATTTCTTGAAAAAAAATTCACGATCCATCTAAAGAAATGCAGTTGCATAAGGTGCCATGGATAATTTTCCATCCATTTTTTACTTATAAATAATCTTTATTGTTGTAAGATGAAGTTATTCAAAAAATAGAATGATTAATAAGATAGAGAAAAAAATCACTTTTCAAGAAAAACATAATTAATATGATAGTTTATTTTTAAAAAAAGTGGTACATTTATTCCACCTTATCCTATGCAATGTTGCATGGTACTTCCTCCGTTCCAAATTATAAGCAAAAAAGACCAACTTTTATCATATTTAATTATGTTTTTTCAAAAAATTATCTTTTCCAAAGGAAAATTAAATGCAAAGTGCATTCAATTTGCTCTTTTTTTTTATTTTCTCTATAATCAACTACCAATGAAAATTGTTTTTATATCTTCCTATAAAACTTATTTCAAAGATAACACAAAAAACTATGTTACAAACTACTATGTTTTAGTTTTCTTAATAAGTGTGATTTTTTATTTTGCTTATAATATGGGACGGAGAGAGTAGGTTAGAAAAATCCTTTAAGAAAACCTTTTTTTTTAAGATTTTTTTTTTGTTTATTCTCATGAAATTAAATGCAAATTACATTAAATTTTATCTCTCTTCCATTTTCTCCATAACCAATAGCCAATAAAAATTGTTTTTACATCTTCCTATAAAACTTATTCCAAATAAAACACAAAAACTATACTCCAATTCTTATGCTTTAGTTTTTTTAATTAGTGATTTAATTTTTTTCTTACAATTTGAGACGGAGAGAGCATAGTATAGATACTTGTATTGTTTTGTTTTGAGTTTGGTTGTTGTTTGAGTATACGATGTCATTTGTTGTTTTTAGGATCTTGCCAAATCATTTTATAAAACTAGATTAATATGGCTATGCCTATGTGTGCTGGTTTTAGATTAACTTTAACTTTGATTTTAGATTGACCATCTATGCGTGTGGGATTAGTGCTACACTTCAACATTTCAATTTCAATATTTTTTTTTCTTCTATTTCTTCTACATATTTAGAAAAAAATCCCACTCTTTTCAATATTGGGCTAAATTCACTATTAAAAACTCAAAATCTTACTAACAGATTCTACAAACATGATTAAACTTGAATTGTTGCTTGTCTTAACAAATCTCCTTGATCAACATCAACCCCAATTTAAATATTATTTTCCACATGTTCACTTCAGTGATAAAGCTTATATATCACTTTCATTCTTGAAACTTCAATACAGGCAAGTTCAAAGGAATTTTTCAAAACAATTTAATCATACATAATCAACTTCCTTTTCACACTCTCACACCAATTCTCTCATGTGTTTGATTTGGTATGTCACCCAATCACTACACCTATACCATTCTACCATAGGATTGAAAAAATTCAAAGCAATTAATCAACATGCTACAATACTACACACTTAAGAGGTCTTAAGGGTTATAACGGGGCATATGAAAAAAGGGAAAATTTGAAAAACCGTAGTGAATAAACTTCATCATGGCGTAGCAACGGTCTTTGTCGTTGGCATAAGTACAATCAACTTCATCTTTGCAAGCAACTTCCACATCTACTGACTACTGGTTGGCTTCGACATTGTAGTTGCGTATCGAGGTTGCTATTCTCAATGTGTAGTTAGAAACAAGGAACGAAAACACCAAAAACATAGTATGTTAGTTATCTATTGTGATTTGAAACTTGAGAGCAATGTTTTAAAAAGAGACCGAACCGACCAGTTTAACCGCTTCAACCAAAAATTAACCACCTTGTTGATTGATTTGTTCTCGATTACATTGAAGTCTAATTGAATCATATTGAATTGGTTTTAAAACCAAAGTTGGTTCAACGTTCATTTTTAAAATTTTTTTATTTATGTATTTGTCGTCCATTTCAAACGTGTTTGAACTAATTGAATCATAAACCAAGGTTTGATCACTTCAATTTTTATTCCAATTTTAAGCCATTGCTTGGAAACTCCAAGAAGAGGTGGGTCTCGTACTCTTTAATTTACGAGCTTACACTTTATTCCGTTAGTTTCAATTCATTTACCAAAATTATTTTTTAAGATTTCGAAATAAATGAAAGATATACATATTATCTTAAATAATCACATGAAACGGACGAAGATAAATTTTACTGCTAAATTTGAAAAATTATTAAATTACCAAACATTCTAATTTAAGGGTTACATTGTCCAAGCCATACAACTTCAAGGAAAATTTGATTTTGTTGGGTGGTACAAAAGTGAACTTTTTAATGCAATTGTATCACCCCCATAATTTAAAATAAGAAAGAATGGGTGGAACTTGGAAGATCATACCGTGAAATTTGGTTGCAGCGGTTAGTCAGCCTTTGATTGGAGAATGGGTGGGTCTGTTTATTCTCTCTTCGGTTTCACTTGAGATGGGGTTTGGTGGGCCGAACCCGACCGATGCTCACCCCTATGGGGTATAACTTTACAAGGATATCTTTGAAAGTTTGGTTGGAAGAAGAGCCTTTTTCATTTTTCTTTGGTCTCATTTTAAGCGCTTCGATATGGGACCGGAACATAATTTTTTTTAAATAAGTTAAAGGACCAAAGTGATATTTAAGAAAAACTAGCAAAAATAAAAAAAGAACGAACAATTACACTATGATCTAAATATACTTTTCAGCTTATAAAATTTAACCACTAAAGAACAAAAACCACACATTAATTCTTTAGTGTATATGGACACAGGGAAAAAAAAAGGGTTGGAACACTTTGTATAAGATGCTATGAAATCAATACATGTTGTTGAAACTAAAACATAGTGTCATCAATGGGAGGACCTAGATATTCAATTCCATCCATTTGACAATTTTCTGGCATCTCAATTTCTTCTAACAACGCATAACTATCATCTTTGTCTTTCACCTCACCAATCTCTTTCTCATCTGCAGGATAAAATAAATCGTTTATGGTCAAGACATAGCAGAATAATGTCAAATGTACATTGCTATAGGAGTTTGAATGATTTAAATATACAATATGCAATAGAAATATTTTTGAACCTCATGTATATTTATTTTTAGACAAAGTTTCCTTTTATGTGCAATGAGAAAGTGTAGTGACTCACTTGGAAAAGCATTATAAGGGTAATCTTTATAGTATGAACAGTCTCTGCCATCTTCTTTGGAATAAGGTGGACCTATGACATCAAGCACAGCACATGGTGTTATAGCTGTGAATTCATGAATGTTGCCTCCAGTTGTTGGATACAATACTGAAGTATCACATGGTGCAGTGAACACTTTATTTGCTTTTAACTTTGCCAATCTCACTGCCAATACAAAATTAACTTTGTTAGTCACATTTTAAAAACCAACACAGAGTTAGGTCCTAGATTGCCTGCATTCGACAATCCGTGCAGTCACATGGTTAGTCAAATCAATACTATTTATGTGATTGCACAGATTGATAACATCAGACAATATAGGTCTCCATGAGTACATGGTCACTAGATTTACTTCACTCAATTATTCTAATTCTTGAATTTTGGTTGAATGATCAATATCACAAACGGTTCAAATTGGGTCTAACTCCTCCTTATAAAATCGGTACCAAATTGAAAACTTAGAATTTTAAAATCTCGTTTAAATTTAAAAAAGTGTTGAGAGATATAAAGAAAGCTCACATTTTGATGATGGTTGCAACAAGTTGTGAGAGGCCTCATGATCAACCCAATCATAAGACTTAATGTGCATTTGCCCTAATAGAAGCTTGCTGAAAACAGTCATGCCTGGGTGGTTATGAAGGGGAATGACTCCTCTTTCAGGTAGGAAAAAGATACATAGCTGCACAAACAAAATGCAACATTAGCAAATTGAATGAGTAATTATAATATGACATTTTGGTTTATTAGGGAGCAATGTTAGATTGCAAATGCTTACAGAGAAATTGTCACATTTGTAGACTGTGGTATATGTGACCCTTTGATTCTCTTTAATAATATTTCCAGGCTTGAAAAACTGCAGATCTCTACTTAGTCCAACATCCTCTGGCTTCATGTCATCTAATTATTTATAAAGAATTATAAGAACATCACAATAAAAATACATATTATAGAAAATGATTTGCAAATCCATATTACAAGTTCTACAATATGTGTTAATGTGAATGTTAACAATAATGCAATTATATAAAGGATGGAAACTTGTGATAAAAGGGAATGAACCCTTCAATTCTACCACTTATAGGACCACATATCCTAATAGAAGATCCCACAAAATCTTAATTTCTATATATGAAAATTGAAGTCATTGTCTATTCCTTTAATTTTAAAAAAAACAAAACAGAACAAGTTTTAATAAATGAATCTATATAAAATTTGATTGATCTGTTCATAGTAGTTTTTTTAACATTAATTTGTAATCACCTAAAAATATCCAAGCATAAACTAAAATTTCTGACCCTAAAACATTGCAATATTTGACAAAATTAATCCAAAAAAATAAATCAATAATTTTAAAACATACCAAGGATGTGACAAAGTTTGTGAACATCTTGTGGTGAAGGAACCGTGCCAGGGCCTTTGAATGTTTGCTTGCATGAATCAAATAGCTCTTGAAGTGCCTTTGGAACATGTTTCTTAACCCTACGGTTATAAGGCTTATTCCTTTTCTTTGCAATGACCCTTTTCACATAACCAACCTTGTTAACATGACCAACTCTTTCTCTACCTTGTTCAACTAAACCAACCTCCATTACTCTTCAAATGGGAACCAAATTTCCAACTCCTATGTTAATAAACTCAATAAGACTCAATCCTATTCACTTAAACAATTTTATAGAGAATGAGATTGTTAAATAGCCCACTGGATTATTAGTCCTTGAATTTTCAAGTATAGATTTGTTTCCACTTTTGGATTGTGAGAAAAGGTGAAAAGAAAAAAGAGACCTCAAATACCAAGAATTGAGAAACTTTAAAATAAAATAAAAAATCTTTAAAAAACTATGTAATGAAATAGTAGTTGTTGACTCGATAAAAAATGAGGAAGAAGTTAACTATATTAGTATCAAAGTGGAAAATTATATAAGAGGATTGTTAAAAAGTTTTAAACTATATTAAAGGATAATGTTTTGGAGTTAGATAGGATTAAAAATGCAGATTATATATATAGTTTAAAAATAAATAAATAAATAAATATATGCATGAAGAGATAGGATAGGAAGAGAGAAAAAAATATCTAAGAGTTGAAAAAGAAAACAATGGGCCGTTTAGATGGTATTGCTTCATGTTGTGCCACTTAATAGTAAAGTTAGACAAAGAAAAAGGAAAAAGGAAAAATGAAAAAAAGAAAAAGAAAAACAGTGTTTAGTGCAGTTGAGTTCCCGCCCCCATAGATTGTTTGCAAACTAGCGGTTAAAGCGACCACTGTTTTCTGATTTGTAGTCGGTTAGCCAAATAGAAACTTACCAAAAAGACCCCACTCTAGTATCAATAGGATCAAGTTAATATACTATCTTTTTAGACCCACTTTATTTTTCTACATTCATCTAACAAAATATTTTATTTTAACAAGGTAAAATGAAATATATTACCAACGATAAAACATTCAACCTAGCACAAAATATACCATCGTAGAATATAAAAGTTTCGCAAATAGTTAAAATTCATGAAATAACAGAGCAAAACGAAAAAGAAAACTATAAGTCAAAGTCTAAACAAATTAAAAGATTGAACCACCGGTTATAATAACCAAAAACAAAATTAACATTTATCTTTATATCTCTCTTTCTATCACATTATCAATATATTACATTTATCCTATCACACTTTCTTTTCTTTTTATCTCAGTTTTTTTGTGTACACACAAATATTTTCCTAATTTTTTAAAGTCAGTTGTATTTTAATTTGGTTGTATTGTATTTGTTTAATACAGTCGTTTTACTGTAAAAAAAAAAAATATATTTTTAGATAGGATTGAATTTGTTTTACTTCCCTCTATCTAAGCTGCTGGCTATCTCAAAATCAAACAGCTAACATAGATGCATACGTCTACATTTCTTATGTGAATTAATCAATCAATTTGTTGTGTGAAAATGTGATATAGCCAATTGACTATGGTACATTGCAATCTAGAAAAATTGAGAAGGGGATGTGTGATGTCATGTGCATTACCACAAAAAACCATGATGATTAGGATTTATAAAATTTGAAAAAGGTTAAAAGAAATCACAAATGTCACATAAATTGTTTCACACCTCATAGTCTAAACATGTGCCAAGTGGCCCCTAATCACCTGGGTGTAGTGGGATTTTTTACATTAGAGGTTATGGTCAGGACAGCTTGATATTCCTTAACACAAATTTTATTTGAGAACTTTTTTTTTTTTTTTACAAATATTCTTCTATAATTATATCACACATTTTATATTCATGATTTCTTATGATATTTTAATACACTTTTGGTAATACTTTGAAGTAGAACAACTATAATTGCAAATGATGATTCAATATTCTTAAAAAAAAAATGATGATTCAATAGAAATTATGATAAAAGTGTTACATTTACTAGGAGACAATTTTTCAGAAAACTTATATATCCACTAAAATACACAGTTATGTGCTACTATTCAAATAACACATTCTCTCAATCTCAACAGTAGTAGGATATGTGCATTGTCTAATTTCAGAAATCCCTACCGAATATTGTAGGGCAAGTAGGGTCCTGTAGTCTCACTTTTTTTCACCTGGCATGTTATATTTGTAATTGTAAATTTGTTAAAGAGAAATATCACATGGAGTCAAAATCAGAGGAAACATCGGAATTGTTTTCATGTGAGTTGTGACTACTTTGCAAGTAAGCTTCATGTAATTGTCAAACCTGGATGCTCTTAGCTAATGTTGCATAAATTCATTGATGGAACCGTTTTGAGAAATCTAATTTGTTTAACAAGTATGGAAAATTATTTGAGTTTTCTTCGAATCTAAATTATGGTGCTAACCACGGTGTTTGACCTAGACTTGAGATATCAGATTGTTGTGTTCATCTCTAGGTCTCCGGTTTTAATGTGTTAACAAATTGTAATGATCCAAGTTAAACTCATAAGAATAGAATAGATCCAAGTTACATTAGGAGATGAGTCGTGCATTCTAGAAGGATCTAGAGGATCTATTAAGATGAGTCATAGGTTAAATTGTTAGAATACAAATGCTATAAATAAGGGAATGGTCATTGTAATCATTATTAAATGAATGAATGAAGAATTTAGTTTGTTAGAATAGTGTAGTTGTAGCATTTAGTTACTTTTAGAGTAATTCTCCTCCATTAATGAACCACTCCAAAAGTTGTTCATAACACAACTCCTATGTTGAGTAAGTCTATAATAGATTTTGTTCAGTCTTCAATTGAATTATGACTATTACTTTTCTCACCCTGCTGTCTTCTGGCGCGCCCTGTAAAATTTCCAAAAATACCCATGGTCCAGATTATATAATCCGGAACAGATTGTTAGTGCTATCCGGAAAACGAACTTCGGGCCAGATGTTATGTGCTTTTTTGTGTCTTTCTTTGAAGTAAAGGGTCTCTGTTGACTGTTATATGAACCCCACACAAGCTGCAATGCAATTGCAGGGTTCATATGAACGGTCAACAATGACCATGACACCACCGACACCCCTAAAAAACTAAATTTTTTGAAGAAAATGGAAGAAAAGAGGTGAAGTGAAGAATGAAGGTATTTGTTGAAGATGGAAGCCTATTTATAGCCTAAAACAAGTCCTAGGTCATTACTACAGTCAATGAAAACGTGTTAGTGGTTGTAACCGTCCAAACCTACATTAATGGCTTCACACAAAAGAATCCAATGCTGAAGCTTTCCGGATTATACATTCCGGAACTTCCTTAACTCTACAAGAAGTGCCAACTTTTCTCTCGTTCACCAGTATCGTATTAATCCGGAATATATATTCCGAAAAAAACAGGTGCATTCTGGATTGTATTTTCCAGACTGCATCAGTGTCATGGCCGGTGGTTTGCACCATATGTTTTGTCGGTGGTCAAGTCAAAAAAAACGTGTTTTACCACGTTTTTTGACTGCATTTGACCTCCTAACTGTTTTTTGACCCACCCTCCCCATAAATAACCTTCCAAACCCCACCATTTCTCACACCATCCTCTCCCACCCTCTCTTCCTCCTCTTCTTCCTTCTACAACCATGGTTTCCCATCGTTGGCCTTTCATAGACAAGGGTCTCGTTGAAAACTTTCAGGGTTTGTATGAACAGTCAATGAGGATGGAACACACTGCAAAGAAGTGTGGTTCATCTAGGGGTCATGTGGGTCAGTGTGGTTCTTAGCTTGGCCTGTCTGGGCGTAAGTTTGAGCACCCTCTACCTCCCTCAGGGGCATTGTTTTCTTCTTCCCTCCTCCTCTGGTTGCCCTCCAACAGGGAAGCTACTGGTATGTCCTATCACATACCAGTGGTTAGGTTCTTAGGAGATCCGAAATAGATTTAGGTTCTTATGTAATAAGCTTAAAAAGCTTCAACATTATTGCAATATATTGTTCATATATTAATAAAATGAGTTGTTTTTATCTTTTTGTCTTTTTATTTCTGGTTTATATGTTTATTTGCATTTATTTTACGAATTTCAAAGCTTAACATTCTGGTAAAAGACATTTCCGGATTTTATTATCCGGATTAATCTGCAAAATTCTAACAATCCATTTCGGAAAACATAATTTAGATCAGAGGTAAAATTGGAAAAAAAAATAAGGCATGCGAGGAAAGGCATAGGGTGAAAAAAGTATCCCTTGAATTATATGCTAGTAGATGGAGTGCGATTGGACTGGATACCGAATATCTATAGAAATTAAGTGATAAAACTAATCAAAATTGCTATGTGTTAACAACTCCAATGTTAGGTTAGTCTATAATATATGTTTTAACATCTATGATATGAATTTTTTCAAAAAAAACTAATCAAAATTGCTATTCCATTTTAATATAAAACTTATTTCTCAAGAAAATGATTTTTTTTTTGGTTACCAAGAAAATGATTTTTTTTTTTTCCATTTTAAAAGTTACTTTTATAAAATGTCACTGGTTAAGCAAAATTTTGATCAAAAGATTTGACGAGCTAAAGGAGCAGAGGATCCACATTTCGCCCAACTTGGATTCAAGGACAGTACTACATATAGCATATAATCTAATATATTTGTACATTGTACATACTACATAGCATACAATCTAATATATTTTCATTTAACTAAAAGAAGGTTCCACTTCAATTTCCAAAAGCTGCAAATGCCTGTCATCATCTAGCTTGCTGCAATTATTGTGAAATCACTGATGTCCCCCACGTTTAGACTTGAGCTTCTCTTACTGAGTCATGTAGCTGCAGAAGACAACCCTGGGAAGAAGCATTTTCTACATCTTCTCCAAAGCTAACTTGTTTCATTGTCACTTCAAACTCAAACAACTTCGATAGGCTAATATATCTGTCGGTTTTGTTGTTCTGATTGTTTGACTGAGCATCTTTCAACTCTTGATGACGATTCTGAAAGGCATGGGCTAAACTTCATTTTCCTTTTACTGAAGTGGACAAAAAATCATTTTCCCTAACAGATGGTTGCAGATTCATAGGTTACACTGCATCATATCCTCCGAGTCAGAATCCAAGTGTACTGTTATGTTTGCATCCGGGGTAGATGTGGAAACTGAAGCTACACTTACAGCCAGTTTTGACTTCTCATTATTGCCCAAAAATGAATGGCTTGGAAGATTGATCGATGATACATTCTGTTCTACCTTGATCTTTTTCTTTCCCTAAGAACCAACCCCGCAAAGCAGTTTAATAAAAGGGGACAAATAGTGGTTGGAATATAAAGATTTACAAGGTAATGTAATCGTCCATTTCTCAATAGATAATTTGGATTAAAGAACCAGAAAAACTTGTATGTGCAAAGGTTTCACCCAAAGGCAATATAATTTTAAATTGTTTTACTTTAGGGGAAAAAACACTTTTTTATTAGCTCTGCAAGAGAGATTTTGATGAAAAACTAATTATTTGTCCAAAATAGGCTATTACTGAAATAGCTAGAATAAAAATGATAGCAAAAAAACAAAACCAATCAGTTTAAATCCTGAACTCAACAAATAGGCATCATTAAAAATATTTGACAAAAACTCACCTTTTTGTCAGGATAAGCATTCCCTTCTGAAGTTGAATTTCCCAGCAGCGTTGCATCGCAAGCAACAGTAGGCATTTTTAGCGCCTGAACATTTGTTCCATTTTCCTGTCGACCAATTAGCTATAATCAGATTGATGCTCCTTGTCAGAAGGTCAAAACATTGAAAAAGTTTATTTTTCATTTTTTTTATTTTGTTGAGGCTATGTAGGAAGGAACACAATTGAAACAAGTGGAAGGTTTAATTATGCAACCTTCACTGTAGAGGAATTAGGGTCAGAAGAAAACAAGGACTTCTCAGAGATATTAACACAGGTGGCATTTTCAATTCCAATGCTTCCATTTGCTGCACATTCATCCTTTAAGTTCAAGGAAGGAGATTGGGGAGCTTCAGTTTCATCCTCAACAGATGCTACATTTGACACCTATATCATGATTATATACCATTTATCAACAAACATCTTAACATATCTACATATTCTACATATAAAGCAGGTTGAGCTAAAAACAGTTAGAGAAGCATTAACTGTGTTAAATTTGAAGCAAATATGTATTAGGATGTACAATAAACACCCAGGATAATAATAACAAAGAATAGTTAACAGCGATTCAAAATGATTCAAATCCCTGTAAAGTACCAATTAGACATGTCAACTAAAACATCCTGCCCAGTTATAATTCTAGAAACTGACAACTATTAGATATATTACTTACACTCGCAGCATGTTCTTCTTCTTTCAAACGAAGTGCAGCAGCTTCTACAAAGGCAGCGTGTTCTTCTTTCAAACGAAGTGCAGCTTCTTCAAACGCAGCAGCCTTTCCCATAGAATGTCTGACAATGTTAACAACGATATCATGATTGCGCTCAACATATGGTAGTCTTGACCTCTCCGCTATTAATCGCCGTAGATTGCTTGCAGTGACGGGCATATGCTTAGCTTTTAAAATGGGTAAACACAAATTAAGTTGGCATGTGCTATAGAAATGGGCTACCTTCTAGATAAAATATGAAACGGAAGTCTGCATTTCATTTACCAATTAAAAGAATAACTTTATTTGGCAATATATACCCAGTACTCTCATCCTCTGCCCGCGCAAGAACATCACGCCATTCATAAAGCCCCTGCCAGTAACATACATAGTAGAGTAAATGAAATAAAATATGTAATGACTGTACAGAAACCCAAAGCAGAAGCAATGCATGCAACTATTTGTTTTCTTGGTCAGAAACCACCATAATTAGAACCTTCGGCACTCCATTAGCTTGGGTCTCTTTACCTCTCCTTAAGAGTGTGTTTTGCGGTTGTAGGGATCCAACCGCGGTCTTCCCCTACATTAGCTGCTTAATCATATACACCACACCCATCGGGTAATGCATGCAATTATATTATCAATTTTAAGTTGGGCTATTTTATTAATAACTTCAGAGTCCTGACCTATGATTGGTTCATGCAGTGTTGAATGCTACACTGAGTTATGTTTCTTATTACTTGCATTATGTTGTGTGCTTCGAATGCCAATAGTTTATGGATGTCCATTTAAAACTACTTATCATAATTGAAACCGACATGTTTACGAAAGATGGTATTCGAATTCCAGTATTATAAAGTCATTGAGCTAATAGCATGGTAGTGAAAATATTATGCAGTATGAGATACTACTGCAAATGTAAAAAAGACAGTAACAACATGATGAGCATTGACAAAATTGTAGCAACGGTGTAGATTTTGGCAGGGGAGTAGTATGTGGTTGAAGTAAAATAGAGATGAACCAGCATAACTCAAAATGTTGGACGTACCGGTATCGTACCAATACCAATACCTGTACACCAAAATGGAGGAAATTGTTATGTATTATTCTGTATCTCCATATCAATATGGAATGGTATTCTATATAATGATGTGAAGATTAACAAAATTCAAAATCTTGTTCCAAACTATATATCTGAGGGAGGGCTACTAATGCACAGCAGAAATGCAAAAAAATCAGAAACATTTTCATTCCTCATGGAAGTAATCAAAAGTAGGTGCTCCAAAAAAGATATGAATTATCAACTTACTGAAACAACGGCAAGCTGCTGACCGTTAAAACCAGCCCCTCGCAACCTGTATATAAAGTGGCAATTGGTTTTATGCTTACATCTCTTGGCAAGTATTAAAAGCAAAGTTATAACTTCAAAAATAAAAACACATGCAAACACACTCTACATAGAAGAGGTAGAAAACTAACAAGAAAATACAAGCTGTTGGAAAAAGTTGCTACTTAAAATAGAATGTTAAGTGATGAGACAACCAACCCCTTTATATTAAGGAAGGAGTTTTCTGTCAAAAGATCTTTCTCATACAGCTGCATGCAGACATTATAACTCCGCTGGTAAACCTGTGGTTGACAGGAAATTAAAAAACAAAAAAAGGTGTAAAAAAGGATTAGCCAAGCCAACTACTCAGTTATGTCATGCTATTTGATTCAATATAATTGAGAAATAGATTGGGAAGGAAATGTCAAACGAACATTGATCAATCATGGCATGTTTGCACATAGCTTAATCATTAAAATGGTTGCCGACAGTACAAGGGACCAAGGAGGATCCAATGGCCTGAGGAAATAATTGATACATTACTTACTCATTTAGCTAGTTTTATCTCGTATTACCTCCAACAGAGGATCATCTGGACTTTCAGACTCCTTAGACAGTTCAAATAGCTTGATCCTCATCAAATCATATATATAAAGCAGATAGTGTGTATCTTCTCTTCCATACCTATCATCAGAACAACAGTTTGTTAGATTATAGTAATTAAAATCACTGGGACAGTATAAAAGTCAATATCACATAAGGCCTTAGACTTATAATCAGAAGTAAATAATAAATCAAAACCATGCTCATCTGCTATTTATATATTTTATCATATGTATCTGTGATTTAATTTCTGGGAAAGCGGAGATACACAGTTAGATTCGTCATAAAAGTAGAAATCAGAAATGCTTGTGACACTTTAGATTTGCTCATGCTGTAAGTACAATTCTGCAAATAACCCATCGAAGATAAAGGAGAAAAGGAGGGGAAATAAACCAATAGGGAAAATGGTCGAGGAAAAACTAAAGATAGAGGAGAACAGTCAGACATACCTAATTATTAATCTCACTGTCAACGAATTATTAACCTCACTTTCAAAACATGGGCAGAGAATCTATGTAGATAGCAACTTATAACAGTGAAACCACACTAACACTAAGAAATACCCAACTTGACATCCAAGTCGTCACATTTTCAAATACAAACTCATTTAATACAAATCTTACATTGCTACAAAATCATAAAAATCACCAAGCTACCAATGAATACTTACGCCTTAGTTTCAATACATACAAATGACGTGACATATTTCTAATATTCCTTTCTCACACACCATTATTTTAATACCAAATCCATTATGATTATGATACCTTTGTATTTAGCAAGCAGCTCAGTAGTTATAAGAAAAATAGAGTAACTTAGTAGAAAATGAATCCCGTATTATGACACCTATAATCATTACTTTTCAGAAAATAAACCTCTAAATGAATGACAGCTACATGCAGCTCAAGGAAAATTCTACTTAACATGTGTGCTGAATGCTTAGGCTTTGTTTGGGAGATTGAAGGGGATGGGAAGGGAAGGCTTTGGAGGGTTGGAAATATAGGGGAAAATGGTAAAATCTTTCACATTTTTTGAAAGAGTAATTTTTTAGAGAATGATAAATTAATGCTTATGATTAATATATTTTTAATTTTAAGAATATTATAGCTACATAGATTAAATTTGAAGAATTCATGTAAACCCTCCAAAACCTCCAATACAATTTTTTAGTTCCCCCAAATGAGGAAAGTTTTATATTTTGAAGAAAAATAAGCCCCCCAAAGCCCTTTCCTCCCAATGTCCTCTATTTCTTCCACTTCCTTTTTTCCCAAACCCTCCTCTCCCTTCCCCTCCAAACTCGCAAACAAGGCCTTAGGGTATGTTAGGATGGAGGGGAGGGCTAACTTTTCTTCTTTAATTACGGACAATATAAAATGTTTTAAAATTAATTAAGTGTGATTGAAGTATTATATGCAAATTTATCATGTTGTTCCTTTAATTCTTTTTAAAATATCAAACTTACTTTAAAATATAGACTTAACCCTCCAAAGCCCTCCGTCCAAAATCCTAAAAGAAAACCTCCCAGCAAACCCTTGGTCTAAGTCAACTGAAGTCCCACCCACCTGAGTAAAAGACACAAGGTAACTGATAGAACTTGTCCCCAGAAACACGGATTGCTTATTGGATACTAAAATGAGCATCCAACGTATTAGATAGAATAACGACACCAGTTCTATTAGTCTATTAGTTAGATGGGACTGGGAGGGGGGGATCGGTTATATATATATATCAGTTATATCCATTCTGAGGGAAATCAGATTAGTGAGATCCATTCAGTACATTTGATGTCTGTAAAGTGAAAAGGAAAGATCCTGTGCGAAGAGCCTTTGTGGTAAATTCATCCCCATTTTCTGTTCTGATTTCAATAACACAACTCTAAACTTTTGGGTTCTTTCTATCTGGTTTTCCATCTCTTTTAAGAATTATTAACATAATCCAGCACTATGGAAAGAATAGAAGACTAGCAGAAAAGAAAATCAAGAACAGATCAATTGTAGCAAGGCAAGCTCAAAACACAGACGCACTTTATCATTACATCAGGAAGAGGGCGTGCTCTCCAGTCTGCATTCTGGTACCTGCAAGGATTTGACTTGTAAACCTTCACGTGTAAGGAAAAATCTTCTATCTTAATACAGTGGAAAGACAAAAGGGGTAAATAAAAATAAATAAATAAATAAATAAAGGCTGCATACTCTTTGTTTGCAGTAACCCCACAAAAGTGTTGCAAAAGATGTTGCAAACTATACCTCTCCATTTTTAACACTCTCGAAGCCTGAGCAGTGCAGTGAAAATACATATTAGTCCTATGTGATAAAAAGAAGAGAAGATTGTAGCATGAACTCCAAATATACAATCACGGAACTTTAGAGCCTGTTTCACCATTTCTTAATGTAGCAGGTCAGATCAACACATTATGAATGCATAAAAAATGAAATACCATTTTATGCCAAAACAAAAAAGTAATTTCTAATTCAATTTTGTAAATATGAGGGTCGCACAGGGTTGCAACAAAATCCTGGAAATATATTTCAAAACATTTTACCAGAAATTCATACAACAATTAGACCAGATAAGCAAGCAAAAGGCTCAAAAGCAAAATTGAAATAATTTTTGTGATGGAGTTAGTTACCAGCATTTTATTCAAGCTGTGGCAAAACAATCATATCTAATATTACTCCAAGGATATCAAAATCATCCAAGTGATCCAACATTAAAGTACAATGCTCAAGAATTATTTTCTGAAGCCTATTTTTTCTAGGAATTGTTTGAAAAATAAATTGCAAAAACCATTGATAAATATTGGATATACCCAATAATATGATTTCAAAGAACTGATTCATATTTTGTGATAGTTTAATCATGATGAATAAGGGTGTGTTTGTTTCAAGTTATATTTGTTGATTCCCGGGAATAAAATGATAGGAATATATATGTCTATGTTTGTTACAAGTTTACTAAATTTTATTCCCGGGTATAAAATGTTCCTTGGAATAGAAAAATTTTCCCAAGGAAAAGGATGGGAATAAAGTTCCCATGGAGATGGGAATAAATTCATAAATAGTTACCTATTATAATCACTATTTTTATGGTTCCTAGGAATATTCTAAAGTTAACCAAACATATTTTTCCTAAATACCTTGGAATAAAATTCCCATCTTTATATTCCAAGGAATGTTATTCCTAGGAATAAATTTGATAAACTTGAAACAAACACACCCTAATTTACAGGCCAAATATATTGAGTAGTACAGAAATTAGTTTGGCAATTTTTTCTGCGAGCCCTCTGCATTCAGTGTTCAAAGAAACTATCTTAAGTAGGACACTTTAATAACAATTTAAATCATTATTAAATTTTGTTCCTCTGAATTTGATGATATTCATAAGGGGAATATTTTCATCCAGAGTTTTCAAAACACCAACCTGGCCAGTGTCAAACATATTACAGATATAAATGCCAAAGTCCCGTTGCAACCACACAATGTCTCGATCTGCTCCATGCAAGACCTAACTAACCATGAATACAGTCAACAGAAAGAACGAGTCTATTGAATAAAAGAAACGTTAATTGTAGAAATCTAACCTTTTTCTTGGTAGGGTCCATGAAAACTTCCCGCAGGTGTTTCCCAACATGATCACGGAGTTTCAGAGTATCGACAATAAAATCTTCGGTCCGAGTTGATATTTGCATCAAGCAAGTCAAACCTTGAAAAGACCGATATTGATTATGTTCCAAATCCACCTAAATATTCAATGTCAAGAGGAAAATGTCAATAATGACTAGACACTTCAAAAGCAACCAACATACACAGGACAATAAAAAGTAGCTACAAGAAATTTAGAATATAGATCCAATAATATGTAGTAACTAGACACATCAAAAGCAACCAACATACAGAGGACAATAAAAAGTTAAAATACCACAGTACAAAAGAAGATTACAACTTTTCAGCGGGAGAGAAAAAAGATTAACCAACTGAAATTATGATCACAGCAAGAGAAACACAAATTCAAACAAGAAAAATGGAACAATCATAAATGTGATATAAGATGAGCATCTCACTATTTTAAAATCAATAAATCATCTACTATGAGAAAATCATCAGAAGAAACATTAAATAACATTTATGAACATGCCAATACGCTTGAAAGGCTAGAGCTTAAGATTTGCAGAATATAATTTGTACCCCTTTCAAATGAAATGAATAGCTTAGTACAATTAATGTGTGCAACTTAAAACGATGTCTACTTCTGTACAGGATATCAAACATTTATAAGGAGTACGAGTTTATTTTTAATATTATCCTTAATCAGCTTCCTACATCTTAGAATTTTGGGTTAGGCCTGACTCAACCCTACAAAACCGGCTTATAAACACATTGCTAGACCTTATCTCATCCGATGTGGGATTCTTAACACACACCCGCAAGCCCAAGACTGGACTTCTGGAGCGTAACCCTAATGGCCTAATAACAGTAACCTGATGACCCAACAGAGCTTGGATAGGCTCTGCTACCCTCTTAGAATTTTGGGTTGAGCCTGACTCAACACTACAAAACCGGCTTGTTAAGCGAAGACTGTCCCCACTTATAAACACATTGGCAGGCCTTATCTCATCCAATGTGGGACTCTTAACACTACATTATAATGAAGGGAAGATGCAAAATGTAAACAATTAATCAAATTACATTATGGGTTACAGCACAAGGAACGAAAGCACAACTTGGTATCAAATTTACATTAGCTCTCCAAAACATGAGGTTTCTAGTAGAAATTGAATTTGTTGTCACCTGTCAAGAACTGTTCAATAGGCAACAGAACTGAAATTCTATTCATTGAATTTATTTTCTTCACCATGAACAAAAACAACAGCCAGATAGATGTCTGAACAATGGAAAAAAAATGTACCAGGTTCTGCGCTAGTTAAGAACAATATGTTAACTGGGTGCGGGAAAATTTATTTCGTGTCATGAACCATCGCGGTTGAACAAATTAGGGACAACAATGATGTTGTAAAATTGGTCCTGCTTATGATTAAAGGGATAACAAGCTCTAAATGTAAAGTACAACCAAGCCGCGGAAATAAGAATTCGCAGGTATAACAACTAACAAGTAATGAAGGATAACTAGAAGTCATAAAGGAAACTTTTTAGTAAAAAATAAGTGGATAGCATTCATGTTATACCGCAAATTCTTCAACCAAGCTCAGCTTAGCAGCCAACTCCTTCAACCCTTTGACTTCCTCCACAAGCTTGAAAGGTGTGCATTCTAGCGGGGGAGGTTTTACTGGTACAAGACTCTCAATACTATTTTTATCAACAAAATCTAAAACAGAGTAATACTCCTGAAATATAAAACAAATTTTTGCACAATAAAATAAGAGACAATAGAATTAATAATAATAATAATAATTAAAATAAATCATAAATCAGCATCAGCATCATGTTAGACAGTTTAAAGTTTGTGTCACAAGAAATGAGTATGAACTTAGTTGGACTAAAACCAGCAGAAAAAACATAAACACAGATGGATTGAAAAGTGAAAGAGGTGGAGATGGAAGAAAACAGTCCAATAAAAACCTTTCACATACAAATTCATGAATTGGTTTTCATGCAAAAGTGTCTTACTCTAGAATGAAAAGTTGAAAACAACCCAAACAAATACTAACAAAGCAGCCAAATACATTAGCTAAAACATTGAAGATATTTCTCAGCACACATATAAGAGGTGTGGAATTGCATGCAAAACAAGTTCCAACCACGCACAAAAAAATCTTCTGACACTAAGATTTAATGCTCCACCCCACCCCAAAAAAAAAAAATATAATCTTTTGAAAGCACTTGGTAATTTATTGATTAGAAAGACAATTTACTTAAGGCTTTTTAAATCCACAAGCACAACACTAGACCTATTCAATATTACAATTTACATCTACGAAAGGGCTCCAAAGAAATATATCCTAAGGCACTTCTTCAAACGGTGCCAGGTCAACAAATAAACAGTTCTGTCGAATAGCAGCCATGGGCAAATGACATGGAATTCTAACAGGATGCCATTTGAATAAACTATCTGAATATCATTCCATAGAAAGAAAGAAAAAAGCATTCAGCTGCCAATAAGAAAATGGCACAACTGTAAGCATTGTTTTTTTTTGTCTCAACCATTCTGTTTACACGAGAAAGGGGCCCTGGTAAGGTAGTAAAGTCTGGCTAATGATTGTTTCGGCCAAGGTTTGAAGTCGTATACTCCAGATCGATTCGAAGTTCAATGAAGCACATTAACCATTTATTTGCCAAAACAAATGAAGAGCTTCATAGTAATATACATAAAAAACCTACCCATCTCTAAAAATTCAGTCTCTTTAACCTGATCAACATATGAGCATAACACAATTCAATTTAAATAATAAATAAACACACATGCAAAGCATAAAAAAATAGTTTTGAAGAAATTGAGGAAAGTGAACGAACCAAAGGATGTATAAACCTTTCACCATCTTCAGTCTTCTCCTTCTCCAACCAAACATGTTGAAAAGGCTGATTGGAATTATCAACAGCAAGATTATAATGATACTGAGGCTTCCTAAGAGTATGAACATGAAACGAAACTTTCTTCTTAGTTTCATTCCCATGATCATCACCCCAAAGAATCAACCCTTTCCTCTCTTTCTTAATCTTAAAAAACCCATCTTCCCCTTTTTCCATATCTTGCTCCATAAGAACCCTATGAAACTCGTCGACTACTTCGTTGACGAGTTCCAAAACATCGTCGTTAGCATTAACGATCCATTCGTAAGCGTCGTCGATGTCGGCAGGGAAGGAGGAGTTAGGGCCCCAAATGTGGTCGGAAGAGCCGATTTGGTTGAGCATGGATTGGGATTTTTGGGTAAGTTGGTCGATGAGGTGACGGAATTCGGGGAGGTTGTAGTGGAAGCGGAAGGAGTCGGAGGTGGGGATGGATTGGAGGGAGGTGGAGAGGGCGGAGAGGTGGTGGTTGAAGTCTTCCATTGAAATTGAAATGGGGTTTTAGTTTTAGGGTATTTGGTCAAGGTTGGGAACAACTCACTATCACTGCTACAAGGGTGGTCTATTCATGTGACGTGGCGACTTAGATTCTTTTGGGATTTGACCATCAAATTCAAGTTAGTTGGTACTTAGAATGTACTACAAAGACGAGGTTTAATGTGATTTCAACCTCATCTTAACATTAGCTCATGTGAATTTTAAGATTTGAATTTGTGTTTCGTTACACGATGGGTCATCGTTGTCTCGCGTTTGCAACTCATTTCACAGTGAATTTGTAAATTTATTATTTATAGTTTCTCTCAACGCTACTTTCTACCGTGATTTTGCTTTTCATCAAATACATACTTAAATGATTAAACCTAACGAGGTTTGGATTTAAGACAAAATTGAGTTGGTCCCAAGACAAAACATCAATATATAAACTTTTAGGCAAAGAGAGTTAGTCAAAACTTATTTTTAATCATTCACAAAATCAATATTAATTACGGTCGTTATATAATGTTACAATGTTTCAATAAAAGAACCATTCTCAATTGTGGGAGTCTACGAGGACAACTAAGTTTCTAAAACAAGACTCTAGACCAAAACTTTAATTTCATTTGTTGATTTTAACACATTTGTGCATAACAACTTTGTAACCATGGATGTTGTAACCTTACGCACAAACTTAGCATTTGTTACGCCACTATGTGTGGTTTTGAAAAACCATCATAACATAGTACACGTATAAAACACCATATTCCTAGCATGAATCTAGAGAATGCAAATCTACCTTCATGAATAAGATTGTGTGAGTTTATGTGTGAGTGGAGTGTAAGACTATACTATAATAAATACAAAAAATAATATGTCAAACTCAACCCCTTGCGTTTAAGCCGGAACAGGTTGTAAGATCAGACTGAGTTTTATACACCCCTAACTATTTATCTATGAAGAAACACTTTATCCCTTCGAAGTAAATATATTAAAAAAACAACTTTTTTTAAAAGAAAAAAAAAACTTCTCAATATTGAGTTTTTCTCTACCCCTAGTTCTCTCACACCCTCCAAATATTATTTTTTTACAGAGTAACCTCTTTATGGATTTAGAGTCCAAACAAAACACCATTTTTCAAATTTTAGAGTTCAGACGCGTTCTATATATGGGTTCAAACCTCTCTTCTTCCTCTCACTTCTGTTTTTACATTTTCAAAATCTCTCAAAAACCAAAAATGCAAAACTCACAAAAACTGTGATGGATTAATCTTTTAATTTTTACATATGATACTGTAATTTTACAAATATTAGTTTCTAGGTACTAGTACAAAATAAGTGCTCTTTCGTTGCAGATACCCTGCAAGATTTGTGATGTACCATACATAAAACTATAATATTTTTATCCCCGACTTTTTAATCCTAGCTGCCCTCGATCTTATCATGGCCATTAACCGAGCCCTAAAAACGTTAAATCACATCCTCGTGCATAAAGACCTATTAAACTGGTGATGATAAATAAGTCATTTTTATTTTTGGGAACAGGTAATTTTCAACCAAAGAGGAGTATTTATCAACTACAATTACAAGATCAAAGCCAAAAGGCCCGTCAAGCTTAGTATGAAGCAGTGGACATGTAAATTCCAAAAAACATTAATTAGAAACAAAAGTAGGAGACCAACGTTTCCGCCAGAATATTACAGTGTAGGAATCCATACATTCTCCAATTTAAGTATTTTAAGAAGGGAAGAGGTTGGCCTAGAATAAGGGATATAGTTGATGTTATGAATGCATTCATGAACAGAAGTTTTCTTAGGTCTACACTCCCTAATGATTGTGAAAAGTACCAACATGCTATTACATTTTGCTAGTTTCTAAATGCCGTGCTTCATATCTCCCCGAGATAAATCTGCTTGTCACTGCTACAAGATCCAACGATAGGTTCATTGGGATGGAAAACACACTCATTAACAGATCCATTGTGCCCAGGTAGCTTATACAATATTCTTCGAGAAGTGGTATCCCAGATGTAAACCATTCGATCAGAACTCCCAGCTGTGACCTTGCTTCCATCAGGTGACCAGCCACATTTCAACAAATTCTTCTCAAAGTTGTGTTGATGCCCTTCCAAAATCTTCACACATCGATTCTGTGGAGCATATGGGCGCATATCCCAAATGCAAAGCTTGCAATCCATGCCGTTGGTTAGAAGGTAGGAGCCATCAGGACTCAATTGCATACTTGTAATCATATCTTGATGACCTTGAAGTGTCATGGTAACCTCACCTTTACGCAAATCCCATATCTTGACATCATTATCAATACCACCAGTGTAGATCTTATCTGAGGCATCAGAGAAGCCAACAGCAGTAATCTGGTATTTATCAGGAAATGTTTGGATGGAGCCCCTTTGACGCATATCCCATAATTTTGCTGTTCCATCATCAGAGCCACTGACAACAAGAGGCGGCCCCCTCCGGGAAGGACAGCAACTGTTGACATACGAGAGATGCTCTACCATCTTTTTGATTTGTTTTCCTGTTTCTGTATCCCATAACCTAAGTGTTTTATCAGGGCTGGCAGAGATAATCTGTGTCCCATCTGAAGTCCAGTGAAGATCTAAAACAGCATTCTTGTGACCTTTTAAAACCATAAAGTTCTTGCAATCCCCATGCACATTCCAAAGGAAAATTTCTTTGTCATGCGATCCAGATGCAACGACCGATCCTGTTGGATTGAACTTCATGGTATATACAGCACTCTGGTGACCGGTCAGCAACATGATTGGAGATTCCAAACTTGAAGTCCGCTGCTTTCCATTTGGCCCAGGAGCACGAGGAGCATTGTATGGCACAGTAGACCATTCCATTGGCTTTGAACCAACAACTGACAGAGCATGTTCATTTTCTCCAGGAAAACCTTGCATGATGACCTTTGCTTAAAATTGAATTAAACAAACTTCAATTTGTACAGGCTTGGGTGTCAACACTGAAATAGAATCAAAGGAATTATCAGCAGTAAGATCTCCCAAAGGCTACAGACACTAAAAAACATAGGTAGATGCATATTCAGTCTATAACATTTAACTTAATGCCAAAAGTCTTATATTCATCAATAATAGGATTATAAAATGAAACAGGGAAAAAATGAGAAGGACAAATTATGAATTTGGGGACTGATAAAGCACCCAACCTAGCAACCCCACAAAAAGAAATTCTCCAAAACAGAAACAAATGAAAAATAAAATAAAATTATAGATAAAAATCAACTAAAGCAAAAAACATTAAATATCATAAAGTGAAGGAACTATCTGCTAAGTGCTAACTGTAGCATGAATATTCAACCCATAACCATTGTGGGACACACCAACTATCTGCTAAGTTCCAACCTTTGCTTAAAACACATATTTTGAATATGCAGAAAGGAAGCAACAAATATAAAGGTCTAGCTCTGAAGCACTATTTATCTTCTGATTTCTCAACCACACTAGCCACTCAAAGCATGGAAGGTGGAACCTATCTTATAGTTGATCCAATGTATGTTTTTTCATTTGACCAAAACTAGAATCTCCTCTGCTTAACATGTGTGTGTGTCTAGCTAGGATCAGTCGACACCGGGTGTCAAAGATAGCATAGTTACACCTTCAACAATTTTCTATACAAAGCAAATTTAACAAAATTTCCAAGATCTAGGCTACAAAATTCATACAACTCAAAATATTTGATACTCCATCACGTTACTTAATTTCACATATGTAAATGTCAACAGATCCTAACTATCTCTCTCGCCCTCGCCCCACAAACATAAAGCTCAAGTAAGCAAGGTAGTCAGAAATTGGGATCCTAGGTACGATCAGGGAAGGGTCACACGATCGTAAATCGTAACACGGATCGTAAGATCCTATGAAATTTAAAAATTTATATAACAACTTAAATCAGAAGCAAATCCCACCTAATAACTACTAAAAACCACCAAAAACATGAGAAAAACACCCAAAATTTCATAAAAAAACAACAAAAAGCTTACAAACAGGGATATTTGAAGGCCGTGTTAATTGTAACCAGGTTGTGTGACCAGGAAAACCCAGAAATAGCAGAACATGTAGAATCGTAACGGATTCCACCACCTAGTACGGAGATTCCACCGTGTGCAAGCAACTTAGGATTCCAATCGGCACGGAACACAGTGATAGGGAGCAACATTGTAAAATTGTAAGATTTTAACGGCTAGCAATAGATTTTGACTACCATGCATGTTGTAAGAAAGTTTTCAATTTAGAAGAGCAGGTACTTTTGTCTGTCTCAATAATGCAATAAATGACTGCTCATAAAAAGAGATTGTGTCAAATAGTAGCAGCAGATGTGGCAGTTTTCCAGCAAAAAAAACTAAATAGAGCTGATTATTGTGGCTAAATAATTTCCGACGTCCCCTCCTACCACTCAGTCCTAGCTACCCCTTGGCTAGACCAATAATATCCTACTTCAAAACAGTGTTGTCAAAATGGCATCCATAGCAGAATGGTATGGTGATTTTTTGAACAGTCACCATAGGCAATTTTCAAAGGCCTTCCCGCAATGGAGTGTTTATATAGTAGAACTTTAGCCTTCTGCCGTATTCCTCCATCGACAAAACTGCTTCAAGAGCATATAAGCCTGCCACTGGATTTAAATGCAACTACCACTATTAAAAGATCTATTTAGTGCAGACTAAATCACAAGTATGAATGCCGTATATTCCTATATTCCATACAAACTAATATATTCAAAAAGTGAGATTGATAGAGGAAGATGACCCCAAAATCCAAATACATTTAATCCTACTCCAGATTTTTTAATTTTAAAAAAGGCACCAGTGGAGAAGCTGGTGGAGGCAGTGTGATCTTAACCACTTATAAAATTTTCAAAGAAAAGAAAAACATTTACAATCCATATATGTACATAGGAAAACAAGGTTTTCAAGAGCAATTTAAACCCTAATGATTAAAGGGAGAACATAAATCTAGATATATTGTACAGTTAATAAGAAACCATCACTGCAGTTCATATAAAAAAACGAGTTCAACTAGCAATTACAGAACAAAATTACTAAACTCAGTGGTAGCAGCAACTAGCTAGAGACTAGAGACGAAACTATATTCTAGCAATAAACGAACAAAAGCTACTAATGAACAAACACGGTTCTAGGAGTTTTTTCGTGAATGAAATTAACTTGAAATAAGCTAGTTTATAAGAACGCATTAACGAATAAGTTGAAGCTACGACACTCAATTAGGTATGTTTGTGTTCAATTGATCTGATTCTGAACAGAGAGAGATATAGAACTTACGACGATGCAAAGATTTCGGCAGATTGAAGATGTAACAGAAGTGAGAGAGTCCAAAAACCCTAACTCCCTGAATCGATCTCCAGTAGTGGCAGTGCTGATAAAAATAAAAATAAAAATAAAAAGTAATTTTCTTAAATAAAAGCCCGACCCGCGTCTTAATGGGTAGTATTACATGTCAAATGGGTTATTGGAGTAGGTGTTTCGGAGACTTATTTTTAGAATTCTGCTCTTTACCTAAACTGTTTTACTCATTCTCAAAGTAAATGACTTTTTTACTCTTATGTGACTTAACTTATGCTGGTACAAAATGTAACGAGACTTAAGTCACGTCGCTAGTGTTAACACTGGTTCAAAAAACAACATGAGTAGCGTCAGTTAACTCACGCTGGTGCTATGCACGCATCAGACCTGACTGGCAGTGGCAGTGGCAGTAGCTACTTCCTTGTTCCTTCATTCCCTGTTTAGAGAACATGCATTCCTTCAATAATAATTTAGGTACAACCATTCATTGATTCAAATGGGAAGCACAATTTTAACGAAAATTAACTCAAATATCATAAAGAGGCGCAACCGCGCAAATGTAAATATCATACAACCAAACTATCGAGAAAAATACTACAAATAGGAAAAAAAAAGTCATAAAAACAAGACACAACTGCTGCTTCTGTGGACTATGACTCCTAGACCTCCTCCTCGGAACCTGCTGATTGTCAAACACACTATAATCGATCCAGAGACCCTCCAAAATGCTGAAGAAGAGTGGATTTGAAACCACCTCTGGAATCTGCATCGCATGCTCCACTCTACCTCTCATGTTGTTGATGACCTGCAATGGATCAGGAGGATGCCTGTTCAACAAGAATATCCTCGTAGACAGGTCTCGGCATGACATTATCAGGCTTTGGAGCAGGGTTGACGATGAGGGGATGAGATACATGGTAGAACCACCTAATGTACCTCTCAGAATGCTTCCAAGGCTCGTCGTCCGGGACCTGACCACCCCTCTGCTACTGGGAAACAACATGCAGAGCAAACTCCAAGAAGGCAGCAGCCACATCCGCTGGGGCAAGAGGCATAACCGTAGTAGGAGGTCGGGGAACCTTCTGAACATGTCTGTACTGCCTCAGAACCTGCTCCGGCAAGTGACATACCATTTTTTGTTTGCCGGCCATGATCCATCAAGAGTACCAGCACACGTCCTAAAAAGGCGTCATGTCTCGTCGGTGCTCGTACGACGTCCAGGTGACATGACAATGCTCCATCAAATCCAACAACCCTCTGAAGTGCTCAGCATCAGCAAACCCCCTTTTAGGTTTCCATCTACCCACATACGGGTTATGCCATTCGTAATCATCATATTTCTTCCTCAGAACGACATGTCTGACGTGAGCCATAACCCATCCCTTCAAACACAAAAAGACAGATTTATATCAGCACCTAAGTATCATACAAAAAACTATACATTTACAATTAACTTGAAAAAAATTTAATATATTACCACAAGCAAGGTCATGTAACCACTAACGGAGCCAACATGTTCGCTGGAGGTAAGATTCAGTTGCTCGTACAAGAAAGCAAGTCCCATCCCGCCCCATGACCAGGTGCCTATGTTATCCAAATTTCGTATCGCAAGCATCCAAAGCAGACTAATGGTTTTGTTGTTCTTGCCATCAAAAAGGGTGTAACCAAGCAAGAGCAACAAAAACGCCTTAACACAGGCGGGCCTAATACGACTCAGCTCCTCCTCCTCCTCCTCTGATAAATCCTCCCCATCAAATGGTTACACCTATTCAACAGGTGCTCATAACGCTCTTTCAGGGTTGTGTAAGTGACACAGGCACCAAAATTATCACTCACCTGCTGCACCGCTTCCTTCATCGTAAACAATAGGTGAGTCACCATCAGGTCTACACCATGGTCCTGATCTAAATCCTCCTCCTGAATGAGCCGTCCAGCGACGAGGATGCCTCGGATACAAGCCACATCATCCAGTGTGACGGTCATCTCCCCAACAGACAGATGGAAGCTGCTGGTCTCCTGATGCCATCTCTCAGCCATAGCATAAACTAACATATGGTTGATGATATCATACCCAGTCAGAAGGAGGGGCCTAAGACCGGATGCATCCACCGGGTCTCAGAACCAAGAGTTACCATCTACCGGCAACGGAAGGGACAAAGCAAAAAGCCTAAGTTTCCTCCCGTGCGAGACGCCAATCAACTTTCGATCCGCTTGCAACTGAAATACAAAAAAACAAATTAAATTAGTAAAATAAACATGAAATAATAAACTATAAATATTCTACGTATGATATAAATCAATTATACCCAAATACGTAAAATAAGCATGACATATTCTACGTAAAATAAACTTCATATAATAATAAACTATAAATATTCTATTTATAAAATAAATCAATTATACTTAAATACGTAAAATATTATTAAATTAAATAAAACAATTATACTTACTGTTTTACTGTTCCAAAGTCTGCATGCCATGTGTTTACCGAAGTTCGGTAAAAGTGACATCTCATAACAGGCTCTGCATGCTGCTGCTCAGGACGCTGCTCATACTGCTGCTGCTGAAGAGGCTCGACTAACTGCTGCTGCTGAGGAGGCTCGACATACTGCTGATGAGGAGGCTGCTCAGGCTGGTATCCCTCGTGAAACTGAGCCCGATACTCCTAGTGATACTCATACCCCTCCTGATACTTATAACCCGACTGAAATTCAAGCTTCTCCTGATAATGCTGCTCCTGATACGCCTGCTTCTGATAATGCTGCTCATGGTACTGTGGCGGATCTACAATCTAGGATGGACCCGTCTGTGACGTCGATCCCCCCGCATCATCAACAATAGCAAATCTCATGCCCCCCACTCTCCCTTGACCTCGACCAGCCGAAGGGTGTAGCGCTTGCTTCTCCCTCCATGCACTACGAGTAGGGGCAGGCCTCCCTGCCCTAAGTCTGTCAGTCCTCTCCTGCTCAGACACTTCTGCACAAAAAGCAAATAATCTTTTAACACATTTTCACACAGACATAAAATTTTGACAATGTCATCTTTAATAATACAACAACAACACTATAATGTCGACAATGTCATTTGAATCCATAAACTACCACATTGCAGTCAAATTAACTATAATCAACATTAACAAACATAGCTCTAACTAATTACATCATTAACAATTCAAAAAAAAAATATCATTGAGACATTTCACCGAACACGTAGTGTGCAATTTTCAAACAACTATGTAATCTAACAATTTCTAAACCCGAAACTACCACATTGTATCCTAAGCAACATCTAAACAACATTGTCTAAGTTAAATCACCACTAACAATCATAATCTTTAACATGCAAGACAATTTTTTAAAAACCTAAAAATGTAAATTTTCTACAAAAATTCAAAAATTTCAACCAAAATAATGCAAAGAAGTAGGATAGTCATCACTTACTTGATATTGTGGACGAATTTGACTTTGAATGGCGCAAGAATGATGAATTTTGAATTTTGAGGTGGAATTTTCATGTTTTGGAGAAGTTGGAAATGAGGGCCTGTGTGTTATGTGTTGCTCTTAACTGACTTAAGTTACGTAGCGTGAGTTAACTCACACTGCGTGACTTAAGTCACGCTTACATCATAACTGGCGTGAGTTAATTCACGCTATGTGAGTTAACTTGCATAGGGGTATATCCGTCATTTACTTTGGGAATGAGCAAATCCATTTGGGTAAAGAGCAGAATTCTTATTTATAAGTTGAAATACAATACAAATTTATTAGAAAAAGATAATGAATTTGGGATAAACTCACATCATCCATATTAATTGTATAAAAATTCAAAGTACATAAGTTTAGTGTAGTATGGCTATATTCAAATGTTTCAAATATCCATGTATTTGAGTTTTAGTGTTGAGACACATAAGTCATTGATTGAATTTGCATTAGATCGAAGTTGATCTAACAACTTGAATCTAACAAACACCGTAACAAGATAGAAAAAGCTAAAAAAAACGTTGCACAACGACGACAGACAAAACAATGTCACACTAAGACCACGAAAAAAAATATTACTATACCTGAAAACCATTTATTTAAATAAAAGATGTTTGACGGACTTCGATTGCCTTCATTCAAAATTTAACACATTCACGCACTCAGAGCAATTATCATTGTTGGATTAAAAGTTAAGAACTACTAATTTAGATTGATAATTTCATCTCAATTGAGCAACTACAAATGTTTTGAATGCGTCAAAAGTACAAATGTTGTTAATCTGATTTGGTGTGTAAATGATACTAGTAGATAGAGGTGATTGAACACTTTTTCTTCTTTTTTTCATTGATCTCCACTTGTGGCATTCATATTTGAAGGGGTCAAACATTAAATATTGTTATCTCTTTTAGTCGGGTTTCAAAAATTTAGTTCACCTCGTAACGAGAGTTGAACCCCTTCTACTTGTCCCAAACTCAGTCCTATTTATTTATCGGTTATTTTTTTAGTCTTTAACTCGTCTCTAGATTCAAACAAATTTGCTCCTTATGTGTCAAATTAAAACAAGTCTATTCTGTGATGAGACCAGATTGGTCAACAAAAAAACAATTGAAACAAAATTATAATATGATATTTAATTATGATTAAAAATTGAAAGTGAAATGTTGCAATAGTTTAGTATTTTGCCATGCATTCAAACTCAAAACATGACCTATACAAGAGTATGTTTACTAGTTTCTACAATATTTCTACATAACTAACTTGAATTTCACTTTGATTATTTTGTTTATAAAAGTCTCACTATCAATCTAATAGAACTGCCAATTAGGTGTGAGTAAGCGAGCACAGCCGAAGTTGTACTCAATCTATCCCATCCCTAAATTTTGGCCACTCGATTCTTTCACCCTAACTTGTTTCTAGATTGGAACAAAGTCGGTGCTTTGTGGATCAAATAGACTAGAAACATGATGAAGCTTAGAACTGGTTTGAGTGATAATGTGTGTTCTTTAGCAAATGAACTTTCTTCACTGCAATGTGATTTTAGATGTACACATCTAAAAATATCGATTTATGTCTTTGAGAAACTATATTAATTTTTTTTTAAAATATAGTTGTAAATTGTACACATCTGAAAATATGTATGGTTTTTAGAAATGTGGTTGGAAAAAGAGGAGCTATTTTGTCTGGCCTAAAGTTTCTCATTTTTTTAACAAATATTGGGCCCTAAAGTTTTATGTTTAAAATTTAAATTTAAATTTGAGTCCAACTTTAAACTAGAGTAAGCTGGATAATTTCTACATGTCTAATTAAGATCAGTCTAAGTGTGGTACAAAGAAATCAAGATTTAAATTATTATTGTATGTCAACTAAAATAAAATAAATCATGTACATGTAAATATAAGATATATATACTATAGTTTCTCAAACCATTTGTACCACATTATATTAATTTTAGGATATTAATAGAAGAGAATAGCAATAATACCTATATCCTCTCGAAAGAAAAAACAATGATAAGTCTATCACTATCACTATCCTGTACATTTTCCAATAAAGGAAAAATATGTACTGATCCAAAAGATTGAAAGATATCCATATCTAAATACCTACAATAAGGGATATATCAATTTTAACGTAATTTTTCTTTAAATCTAACATAGATCTACACAATCAAATAGTTGTACTTAAATATAAATTAAATTTAACCACAAAATGTTGGATTCATATTGATGATAAATGTTAATCTAGTTTGGAACATAACTTTATTTTAATAGAATTCAGAGTAAAAGTAAAAACAGTTAATTAACAGAAATATAATTCAAATTTGATACTTTATCAATCATCTAGCTACTGATGTAAAATATAGATGCATTGTTGATTGTTTGAAATAAAATCGACTTTAGTTGCATTGCACCGCTATGAGAGAATAGAGATATTAGATAAATATGTGATGAATTAATAAACAGGAAATATTGTTCTTTTCTTTTACAAAAAAAAAAAAAAGGTTAAGCAGAGGCAAAAAACCATGTACGTGTTGCATGCTTGCATTGCATGGCTATGAACACGTGGCACCTACTAATCCCTCCCACGTATCACCCTTTCGGTGTTTCATATATATTACTTAGTATCAGAGAGATCAAGAGAGAAATTAAGAAATTAACTGCAAAGAAACGGTTATGGCGATGAAGCTTAAGTATCTATCCTCCATTGCTGAGGATGTTGTTGCTAGATGTGCACAGTACGTAATATTAATATTCTCCTATTCATCTACATTACAATTTCAAAAAATGGTTATTGTTTTTCTTTTTTCTATGCATGTTAATTAACTATATATGCAAATGTGTTGATTAGTTATTATATGATCGTAAATTAATTAATATTTTGGTTACTGAATTACTAGGAAACTGGAAATCTCGGTAGAGAAATTGGTGGAAGATTTTGAACAAGGATGGACTCCAGATGCAGGAAACTATTGCAAAAATTTAGTTGAATTTGGTAGTGGGAAGGCTCTAACTCAAATGTGCCGTAACATAGAGGAAGAGATCAATAACGGTTCATTTAGTAGATTATCCTATGACATTATGCTTGCTTGGGAGAGACCTACCTACTATGATGATGATGAGCACATGGTAAAAATACACATTCTCTATTTAGATCATGTAACGATTCATATATGCGGTGGTATGGTAGAGGATCCAAATCCCTAAAAAATTGAATTCTTAACTCTATTTTAGTTGACTTACCCTACAATGCCTCATGTGATTTTAGAAAGATGCTAAGTTTTACTATACAACCAAATTGGAGTTATTAACCAGCCTTTGGTGTGTCCTACTTAATTAGTGTATGTTTGATTTCACTTTTGGAGGAGGCAAAATTGATCGAGGTGTAGAATTGATTTTCTTCTCGAGTAGAAGAGATTATAACTTAAAGTTAGAATTTGTAGCTTTAGAATCGACAATTGATTTTTAATTCTTCAACCCACTTTTACATGAATGAATCGAAGCCTATCAATTTACATTCAACTCACTTTCAACAATCAAATTTACAAAATTAATTTTGTGGCCATAAAACCTATAACACATGCTTAACCTTAGTTACAAAAAAACAGGTTCTTATGCTTGCACGACTCCATTGGTTGTTTGCAGCATCTAATGGTGTAATGTGTATAAGAACTCTTCTTACAACAAGAACCCACATTACAACTTGCATTGGATATTGTCTTACAATGTGGAAACATTTATATGAGGTTAATAAGATGAAAATAGTAATTTATTTGAGGAATGGACTGGGAAAACCCGGATAAAGGACACAGAGCCCTTCATAAGGGCCTAAGTAACCGTGAGCGCCCTTCGTAAGGGCCGAAGTAGCCTGAGGCGGCCATTATGAAGGAGCCGCCATCAAAGCCTTCTAGAAGCAGCTAGAAGCCTCGGTACTCATCTCTTTCTAAGTAACTTAACGCCTAAGTTAGCGGACTAAACGGGCCCAAACTATTGCTATGAATACTAACCTTGAGAGCATTCTCAAGGCATGACCTAAACATATTAACCCTAGTCTGATAAATCGTACTCACTGCAAGTACAAGGAAAGATTCTCACATTTCTCAAAATATATGGAGAGATACATCATTATGATTTTGGTTATACGCCTATTTATGTGTCAATTTTAGAAATTTGTGTCTTTATATATCCTAAATTATGGTTATGGAGTTTTTGAAAAAGTAACATGGCTAATTAAAATTGAATGTTTCTTACACCATTCCGAAAATATATAGATATAAGTTTAGAATTGGATATCAAAAGAAGCATCTGTTGATAGCTACTTGCAAAACAAATTGGGTTGTCTGTTAGTTTGTCACAACATATTTAAGAATGAAATTAAATCTAGAAATTGAAATTGACCCTGCTAGAGCCTAGAGTGCATATGATATCGACTTCAGCAATCAGCACTATGACTTTTCATATCTAAATAAGATTTCGCACCTAAAATTTTGTTTTGTTTCTTCTCCTGCAATTAATCAAATTATTTGGTATTATATCATGAAGCATCTGAGGTTTTTGCAGGAAGCTGAAGCAAAGGAGAAAGATGAAAAGAAGTTAACCGTAAAAACCACTCAAGAACAGGATGATATCCCTCTTTTTTATTCAGACATCATGCCCCTCCTTGTAAGAACATTTTCTTCTTCATTTTTTGAAATTTGAAACCAAGTCAGATTGATACGAGTACGTTGAATATTTATGATTTTAGGTCCAAAGTGCAACTGGTTACTTACTCTTACTTTGTACAATTTGCTTTCTAATCATATTGCATAAACTATCTCACCAGGTTACTAATGAGCCAACTGTTGGAGAGGATGCATTTGTATGGTTGGGATCATTAGTTCCATTAGTAGCAGATGTAGCGAATGGAAGGTTCACTTTTGAATCTTTAACAGCACCAACAGGCCTCCGACTACATTTTCCAGCATATGACATGTTCCTGAAAGAAATGGACAAGTAATGCTTTGATCTGATTAAAGATAATTTTCTGGAGTTCAAAAAATTAATACATTGATATATAACTTCGGGTTGAGGCCAATCTTCCTGCAGGAAGATATATATGGCTTTATTCCTTTCCCTACCTAGCTAGGCTAACTGCATGATACATGCCGCCATAATGATTTTGTAATGTTCAATTGTTGATAATAAGTTTTTATATTTCTTTGGTATTCATTCATCATTCTAGCTTTAAGAAGCAAAATGATTTTGTAGTGGGATAAGACGTTTGCTAAATGATTTGCAAAATCAATAGATTTGAGTTAGAATCAACTATAGAGGCAAAATAATTTTGTAGCGGCATAAGAATCAATTTGAGGCAAAATGATTTTGTAACTACATGATACATGCCGTTATGACGATTTTGTAATGATTCTATAGGTGCATAAGGCATTTGCAGAAACAGGCAACACCATCTGGTGTGGAACTGGTAGAAGACGAATATATATTACACGTAGAAGGAACAGCCAGCTCTCAAAGAGTAGTTCGCCACATTGGAACAACAAGTTGGCCTGGTCTGCAGTTTGGTTTATCTGATCATTAATTTCCACATTACATTACAGTCTACTGAATTAATATATCCGTGTAGAAATGTGAATTTTGCTTTTTTAATTGACAGGTAGGCTTACACTGACTAATTATTCTCTTTACTTTGAGGCTTCGGGAGTAATAAAGTACGATGATGCTATCAAAATAGACCTCTCTAAGGATGTTGAACAGAGTGTTAAACCAACTGCCACAGGTCCATGGGGAGCCCAGCTTTTTGACAAAGCCATAGTCATCGACTCAACTGATTTGTAAGTACACTGCATTATTGCACAGAAGTTTCTATCATATCCATATGTTTCCTAGAGTTATGCGTGTTAAATATGCACACTAAATTATCAGGTAAGCATAAAATAGGCACAAAATATGTTACATATTGTTGTTTTGCTTTTAAGAGTTCATGAAATTAACCGAAGCTTAAACTCAAACTGCAAACTAATACAACATTATTTCAGATAAATTTTTTCAGTAGAAAGAATAAATTTTTCTTCTGAATTTTCCAGATCAGAGGGCTTTGTGCTGGAGTTTCCAGAGCTTACAAGTTCAACAAGACGTGACCATTGGCTTGCATTGATAAGGGAAATAATGTTTCTCCATCAATTTCTATCAAAGTACAACATAACCTGCCCAATACAAACATGGGAGATGCATGCTAGGACAATACTGGGAATCATAAGGCTACATGCAGCAAGAGAAATGCTAAGAATATCACCTCCTGTCCCAACAAAATTCTTAATATTTTCCTTATATAATGAAATACCAAAGGGTGATTATGTGCTTGAAGAGCTTCCAGATAGCCTCCGAAAGGTTAATAGTGGACAGCCATGTAGTGCAAGTTCTATCCTCAAGAGTATGAACTTGGCCGGACCAGTAGTTTCCAATTCGATGGTAGAAGAGGCGAGTCAAGAAGACAAAAGTGTCGATGTTATAGATGATAGTCCCTCGTTAGAGTCTGCTATTAAACAATCTAGGGAGGAAGAAAAAAAAGTTCTCATTGCTAAAGCTACCACTGAAGAATTAAAGGAGGAAGGGGTCACCGACAGTGTTCTGGTTTTAACGGTAAGGCTTTAACTCAAAAAAGCTCATACATACCCTTAATTTGATAATATCCTTAATTTAAATCACCACCAAGGTTTTCAGTCATCGCGATTTATGATATTGCAGAAAATTGTCGTTAAATATTAGAGATTACCGACGTTGCGACCGCAATTGTGGTCAGACTTTTTTTTCTTTCGAACACCGACAAATTAGTGTTGAATGTTATGGGTTGCCTAAAACAGTATCCAGGTTTAGGATGTATTATAATTCGCTGTTCTTTTGCGAATCGGATACCGTGCTGTGTTTGAAATTGTGACTTGACCATTGGTTGCTGATTTTATTGTACAGGAACTACTAACGCCACTCAAAAATGTGGTCCCTTGGTTACAAGAAATCTTCAAATGGGAAAAACCAATGGTTACTATTGCTGTTCTTGCTGCATCCTTAATAATCACCTATATGTAAGTTCTTATTCTCTTTCTTTCTATAATTTTTATTTTGCTTACATGTATCTATCATATTGCGTATTACACCGTCAATGAGTGAGTTTTGTTAGACATGCATGAATGTACATAATTAACATGAGATAGACAATGCAGGGAATGGGTTGGAAAGACAGCTGCAGCTTTCTTGGTTTGGGTGATAATAAAGATGCTTAAGGCAAGAGAGAAAAGGCTTAATGAGAAATGCAATGAGATAGTAATCAATAGATCTAATATGGCTTCTGATAAATCTACAATGGATAGCATTGTCTCAGCCCAACATGGATTGTACACTGTTCATGAGATGATGCAGATAGCAAACATAGCAATGTTAAAGATATGGTCTATACTTATTTCCAAGGCTGACAAAGTATAATTTCTAGTTATGATTTTCTTCTCCTTGTAATGATGATTACAAAACTATTCTTTTAAGATAGGATGATTAATAGGAACATGCTATTCTCAGCACTATTTGATAAAAACAAGTTTTTTTTATGGCAGCATGCAAATGCAGTGATGGTGGCAATGGGTGGATTAGCATTCTTATTAGCAGTAATTCCATTCAAATTCTTCCTAATGGGTCTCATTGTGCAAAGTTTCACCATGTCACTCAAAACAGGCAAGTCATCAGGAACTGGGAATAGAAGGTTGAAGGAATGGTGGGACTCAATACCAATTGTCCCTATCCGTGTAGTAGACAATGTTCCCAACACTCAACATGCTGAATAGTTCCTTTTCCATTATATTGTCTAGAATGATTTCATCATTGCAACCCCTCTGTCCTACAAAAGAAAGCTTTGCTTGTGTATAAAGGAAAGTGATAGTGTATATGACAACAAAAGACTTTAAGGATGGATGTAAAAAAGTCATCTGCATGATATACAGCATGTCGGTTGTTTATTGCATTTCTTTCTTCAACTGCTTCAATAAGTTACATAGCATGTGAGAAATAAATTACAGAAGTGTTAAGTTAATTAGATGTGTACAAGTTTTTTTTTTTTTTTTTGATAAAATGTGTACAAGTTAATTAGATGTTTTGTCTTGAATTTTAGGCGTGAGATGAATTATGTTGAGGGGTGTGGTTGATTGATGTAGATAGATTTATTCAAGTTTATCAATAGAGTGAGACGTGGGGAATGTACAATGCTAAAATGAGTTCATATATGATATTAAAAAAAGATATTCATCTTTTTTTTTTATTGGAAACTCGTAATATTAGACACTTGATAATATTCTAAATAAAAATATTAAAAACAGAAATTAGCCTATGTTTAAACAAACAAAAGGGCTATGACACCAACTATGATAATCAAGAGGAATATGAACAATTTTTTCTTCGACCAACAGTAAGAACTTAATTTTGTCAAAGAGGTGATAATTATTATTAAAAATCATGTCGTTTTTATCTTTTCAAAAAACCAATGCACAAGAGAATCAAATAAAAGTGCATTATACAGTCACAATTTTGAAAAGAAAAATTCTATGGGAAAGTCGTGAAAATGACTTTTCTGATGAAGTTAACACTATAATATCAAAAGTGTAGTGAGTAACATCCCACTGTTTTTACAGTGGCATCAAAAGTGCAGTCCCCATCAATTCGTCAGATTAACAAGACTACACTTAATCTAATTTTATCCTACCTTGTTTTAAGTGTAACACCCCACAAAGTGTAACACTTAAGACTATCACATAATATTATCAAATCTGTTTGCATGTTAAAGATGCCAACGATAAAATAGTACCTGTAAGTCCAAGATGTTGCAAGCATTACTAGATGAATTACTATTGATCATTAATCAGTAATCAACAATTTAAAAATGAATCAAACATTAAAATCAAAATTAACTTTTTCAAAAAAGTCAGTTTTCTGACTGCACCGTAGAAGCTCCCTTTTGAAAAACATGTCAAGCTATCAAACTGAACAAATTGATTCGCAATTTCAGATGAACCAACGGATGAAATCCAAGCTAACTACGAACAAGATGCTAAAGAGAATTAAAATTATTACAAGTCAAGAATAAACAATTTGCTGATTCATAAGTCTCACAGTTACTCACAAACCTGAGAGTCGGAAGGGATTGTGTCACTTTTAAATAGATTATCCTTTGTGGATGACCTAATTTTATAAAAGTTGTCAAACAAACAAAGAAACCTTCATAGGGACATCTCTATGCCGCGTAAATTTCGACATTGCTGTAAAATGTTGTGGTTCATGACTAGTAAGGAAACAATATGCACCACCAACCGAGTACCCTATTGATGGGTCCAGATTTCAACACCAGTAATACTCAGAATCAAGATGCAATGACACATTTTGAAGTAAAATTCTACACTCCTCTACCAACTCCTTCCATACCCTAAAGCGAACTTGTCTGCCATTGTCAACCATTTATTTTTCAGACAAATCAAACAATCTCTAAAACCTATCTCTTAAAGAAAAATCCCCTAACCACCGGTCCATAAAAAAAAAAGTGTTATCACCATTACCAACCTCCCTCCGAACATTCTCCTCAAACGAGTCTCTCACCTCTAAGTCCACTTCGTTACTGGTACACACTAACTCATTTCACCACATAGACACTTCCTTAACATTGTCCTTCATGTGACCCCCCTGATCTGTAACAAGCCGACAACACTCTAAACCACAAGCCCTCTCTATCCACCAACATTGTTTATCTTGAAAAACAATATTGCACTCCCTCATTCGTCTTACCCTCAAGCTTTCATACTTCTTAATCAAACAAATAGTCTCCCAATCAACTCAATTTTCTATAATCCTCACCTCCCCCTTCTAAAATAAAATAAAAATTAGAAAGATACATTAGATGATATGATACTTGAGGGAGCCTTGAAAAAGGAAAGAGTGCAAACAGGTAAAGAATATATGACATATTTATGGAGAACCAGACCCACCAGCACATCCAAAGATAAATTCATGCTTTTCAACTTTACAATCTCACCCTAATTCGATTAAGCAACGGATTCCAAAAGTTCAATTGCCGTGCATCCTCCTCTATAGGGTGATCCAAATACATGAAGGGCAATCACCCAACTCGACAGTTCATAATCGATAATAAAATTTAATCTATATATTATTGAATTTTTTTTTTTGAATAAAAAAATTATGAGAATATTAAATTTTTTTATAATCCATATAACAAACGATCTTTAATCCTTTTTTTTTTAGGAAAACGATCTTGTATATAAACTTTTTATGTCGGTAATCAATCATAAATGTGAGTTATGATGGTATTGAAATTAATCTCAAAAATCTATTTTGGTTTATGTTTTTTATTTTAAAAAAGTTTCTTTGTCAAAAAAGTATATAGAAATTAGAATATCTATCTCCACATTGATCCTCTAAAAAAAAGCTCCATGTTGATATTGTCACAGTCGGTGGTGCTGCTTCTTACATGTCGGCAAGTTTATATCCATCCACGTGTCTTAGACAGGAATAATTATTTCCACAAAATAACATTTTTCTTGTAATTTAACTTTTGTTTAAAATGAAATCTTATACTAGTCCATTGAATTAAAATTAAGAAATGATGTTTTTTATTGTCACAATTAAGAAGTGCCATTAAATACAATTGTTAATTATTTTTTAGAGAATTTAACAATAGAAAAACATTATGTCGGTAACAAAAAAAGAATAGTATATTGGAATAATGTGATTTGATTTTTTCTACTTTATTTTTTCCTTAAAGATATGGAAAATGGGTCCTATTAGAGCCTTTAATGGCCCCTACTTATCCATCTTTACATTTGTGGTCCATAATAATGGTCGGTATCTTCCCGCTACACTCTTTGATTCACCTGCTCTACAATTTATTCACTTGTTGGTAAAAAATTGCCCACGTACCGACATACTACGTACATTATTTTCTTGGTACATGATATTTATATTTTTCTGAATATTTCTATTTTTCTGAAGAGTAGTTGTAGATCTGGATCAATCTCATAATTTTGGGGACCATATTAAAATATTGAGTAAGTTGAATAGTTGATACTATCCTACAATTTCATGGACCAATTTGAGTATTAGTTTACTCATTATTTTAATGCAAAGATGGTTATATTGCACATCTTATTCTCCATATTTTGGTTTATTTTCTTTAAAATATAAAAGGAACTAAAATCAAATGAGAAAGTATATTATGCTTTTTTGACAAAGTTATGTCCCCCTATACCTTCCCACCTTCCCTTCCTTTTTTCACTTTAGTTAGAAACAATAATGTTTCTTCTTTTTCCTTGCCTTATCAAATTATTAGAGAATTTCCCCAAAACTAAAAATACTACTAGTACTATGATAAACAAATCCTCTAAAAAAAAAAATATGACAAATAAATGAACTACTACAAAGGAGAGTCTAGAATACATTGTGAACAATTATTTTGCACAATCAATGCATTTCTTATCCGAATAATGAACCAAACATTTTGGACATATTCTTTGATGATTTGTTTAATGCATGTCGATATCCTGATTTAGAAACTTTATCTTAGCACTTCATACGTGTCATATCTTCTTTGAATAGCTTCTCTATTACACAAAAACTACTACACTTCAGGCTCCAAATGTGCCAAGTTTTAACTACTCAACTGCCTAATCCTAACTTCTTGACACCTGTTTGGTTCCAAAACATCTTATTGATCATTGTCCAATTTAATTATATCGAATTTGAATTGTGTTATCACGAGCTTTCATGCTGCATAGAAACCTTCACTAAAAAAAAAAATTGTTGCATTAAAACCACACTGTTTTTTTATATTTAGTTTAAGAAAATAAAACAAAACGTACTCATATGAAATTGTTAGTACTAATTTAAGTATTTAACCCAACACAGACTAAAATCTAAAATTTTCCTTAGCAAAAATTACATTTTTTTATTATTATTTTAAGTAGGATTTTTCTAACATGTGCAAGATTGCACAAGATAAGGGGTAATTATGCATCCACTTTATAGGTTTGTCTAAATCTTACTAATAATCCAATGTCTTTATTTATTTTTTTTCCTTCTCTCCTCTGTTAACTACAATATTTTTTTCCTTCTCTCCTCTATTAACTATTACACACTTACGGGGGCTTTTCTTTGAAGGGTTAAATGCAAAAAAATCATTCCTCAAATTGACAGCAATATAACCAAATTCAAAATGACGGTGTTCAAAATAATGGTGTTCAAATTGACAATAGAACCAAAACTTAAAATGATGGTGTTCAAAATGACAGTGTTCAAATTGAAAACAATATAACCAAATTCAAAATGACAGTATTCAAAATGACGGTGTTCTAATGGGTATAAATGAGTTGTTCTTTTTCACTTGCCATATCCTTGATAAAGTCCTTCATGACTGAAGAAGAAAGTGACGTGAGAGCATAATAATGACAGTATTGATCCTCATATTACTCTTGAAAACATGAAGCGGACTTCCTTTTTATGGCTATCTTCGAATGTTCCTCATTTAGCTTTTGGTTTTCATGACTGGTGGCGACACCCTCTACTTTGTATGGGTGTCATGTAACAGTTTTTTTGTTTTCGGTGGTGACACTATTCTTTTA
>Ga0228711_1000278_pt1 | contig 55823 bp, 35 predicted proteins | sample MedpolnodulmetaG_2_FD_177996 | JGI IMG/M metagenome (GOLD analysis project Ga0228711, IMG submission 177996) | Root nodule microbial communities from Medicago polymorpha collected in Santa Monica, California, United States - brown nodules | ecosystem: Host-associated > Plants > Roots > Nodule... | reverse complement strand
CAAAATTAATTTTAGGATTTTTTTATAAATTAAATAACACAACTTATGAGTAAATGATGTGGCACATTCCTATTGGATGACTGTGTAATCTTGCTTTACACAGTCAGTGCACCATAATTAAACTCTTATTTAAATGGTAAATATCATTATTGTTGGTATTAAGTTAGGACACGATCAATTTCTTTAATCACTCTCATGTATGGTTGTTGAATCATCAAACCAGTGTGACACAAAGTCACTCGTATTACGTTGCTAGCAAAATGGCACGTCCAAGAACATATTGTCGTGCCTATTAGTTAAGTAATTAATCAATGTCGTTATCCCTACAGAAATGGAAAATGTCATCATACAAAACATGTTGCATTTAAAAGGGACACGTTGAGAAATTTCGTCCATACTAATATCCATAATATGGGTCTTTATATGGGCAGGGAGGGGAGTTACTTTCATGAGTATTTATTATTCAATGGTTGGATCTGAAGGTTAAGTTCCATCATTTCATCAATACTAGGAATGTCAATGGGTACCTATGGGTATGGATAGTATGATATCCGTTTCCACCCTGTTGGATAAATATGATACACGTATCCGTCATGTACCCTCGTGAGTACCCACTATGCGGGTACCTGTGGGTATTGAGGTATCCATGTGTATTCATGGGCACCCATGAATTTTTGAATTTTTTTTTTGGTACAAATAATAACATTTTTTTAATTACCTACCAAAAAACTTCAACTTTTAAACATCCATTCATAATCTATACAAAATTTCATAAATCATACATAATCCATAGAAAATTCATGATTCTCATATCCATAGGATATGTTTTATAACGTGAATAAGGTGGAAACAATGAAATTAATAAGATGAATTAAAAAAATTTAAAATAAAAATAGGTTATTAATGAGAAATCTTAGGTTGGCGGTAAAATTTTCTTCAATAAGGTAACAACTTTATGTAATAAGATAAGATGTATAAAGATATTTTAGTGATTTATTTAACTTATTATCTGGTATGGGTACTAGTCGGTATGGATACAATCAAATCTATGTCCATATCCATATAATAATGGGTAGTCAAATACCCATTTATTATACCAGTAAGTACCCATTTAGCTACCCGCCCCGTGCCCATGACGGATTTTACTCACGGGTACCCATGGGCATGTGTATTTTTGCCACCCCTGATCAATACAATAGAAATTCTTTGCGTGGTCATGGACATAATAATTTGTCCGAGCAAATAAAAACATGAGACCCAATTGGTGGAGATACTTGGTTAGGTACAACACTAAATATTACAGCACATATTAGACACACACCCAAGAAACTTAAAAATTAAAAAGAAAATGATTAAAGTGATATTGATTAATGTGACTATTTTATTTATCTTTTAATTTTTTAAATTTATGTGTGTGCTTAAATTTTGTGTCTAAATGCTTGTGCCTACACAAGACTCCAATTGGTGTTAGTGTGTGTTTGGTTCAGCTTTGGATAGAATTGATTCTGATAGAATTAATTTATGTTTGGATACAATAATGTAGAATTGATTAAACAGAATGGATGTTGTTTGGATAGTTTTGATCAAAATTGCTTTTGACTGTATAATTACTAAAATGGACATGCTAAATACAAATAAATGGACATGGTTGAATGTATATGTATTTTTTTTTAAGTCAAAAAGAAAATATAATAAATAAAAAAACAAACAGATACAAAGGTTGGGGGGACATAGACCTAACCCACGGATAACCCAAATGAGGATACATCTTGATAAAATAGTCCAATTGGAACAACTCTAATCTATCCTAACAAAAATACACTAATCACTGGCGCAACCCAGTGAAACCGCGTACGGGCGCGAAACCGAGTTACAAAAAAAAAGTGAAAAGTGGACATTTGCATAGAACAATTAAAGTATAAAACCTGGCGAATGGATTGGTCGTCAACACAGTATCTAATCGAAGAGTCCACAATCCCCTGAATCAACAGCAGACATAAAATGCTCTTTCGAGCAAACAACGCGTAAAAACTCAGATTGAGGGATGAGTTCAATACATCAGTAACCAGACCCTTTCGGGTTAAACGAACCAGACCCTTACGGGTTTATGAAACTCAACCACTGCAAAAGAGTCCAGATCTGCAACCCCCTAACCTCTGATGAATAGAACCAATAAAACACATACCAAAGTCCCAAACAACGAAGAACACGATGACGACAACGAACACAACCATCCATAAACACCCCCATCAGCCCAGCCAAAACATAAACAGCAACATCGAGACCACACGACGACGGTGATACTGCAAAAACAAAAACACGAAGACTTCGGAGGGAGTCTGCCACCAAATCAACCAAAACAACCAACTGGATCAGAAAAGGACAACTACACGCCACTGACAACACAAACCACAACCACCAATAAGAAAATCACAAACCACCACGATCCTTGCGACACGAACGATCCGGAAGTTACGTGAAGGAGGATTAATCGTGGAGGAGAGAGGTACCACACCTGCAGCTGTCGGCGCAGAGCAGCAACCACCGCCATCAAAACCAGCTGAAACATCACTGACCTGGACAACAGAGAAACCCAACGAGAAAACCCATAACAACCCCAAACTCCGGCGAGCAAAAGACCACGAACCCAGGTTGAGGAGAAACGACCGACAACAAGATTGCAAGACAACAACTCGACAGGGAACCATCCAAAACCCACGACACCAAATCCCTAAACACGACGGCGAACGGGAGAAAGGAGGTACGGAGAACCAACGTTCTCGTCGCACCTCCACAACAAGAGGCTACATCTGAAAGGGAACGATTTGGATTTTGGGGTTTGAGGGCGGCAGACTGTTTGTTCTTAGTGAGAGGGCAACAATAGTTGTAAATTGTATGAATCGTCTAGTCTGAATATATATGTAGATCAATACAAAATGTAGATATATTATTTAATTTAAATAAATAAATTGTTTTATATCTTAATTTAAAAAATAATAAATGACCAAATTTTTTGGACAAAATATTTGTTCTATGTATTTTATATTTTTTGATAAAATATATTTAAGTTAAATAATAATAGAGATTGTTGCAAAAAATGATAAAATATAGTATAAAAGAAAAAAAAATACATAAATTTGAATGGAAAAACGTAAAGAAAAATCCAAAACTTTATAACCCATGACCATCAATATTTCCTGAGGCTAATTTGGTTCGTTAGTTTTTTTGATTAAATTTGGTTCATCAAATTAAATACAAAGAAAAAGGATAATTGATGAAGGACAATAAAAGAAAATAATAGGTTGTAATAATTAAAATATAAAATTTAATGGAGGATTGATTTTGGTTAACTCAAAAGTTAGGAATTGTAGCTTCAACCAGAATTGCTTTTGTAGAAGAGAATCGCTTTTGTAAAGCTGAACCAAACATGTGACAAATTGGTTTTTTTCAATTATGAGGTTGTAGAAGTGATTCTGGATTAGGAAAAAGTTGAACCAAACAAGCACTTAATTGTTGTAGAGAAATACTTCCATGAAAGCACACTAAACACGTCATATTTGAACACACCCAACCAAAAGATTACAACACATTATGGATTTTCTAGATGTGGCGACCTACATTCTCTAGACTCTTTTTTGTTTACATGAGAGAAAAAACAAAAAAGAGAACAAAAACAAAAACTAAGTCCTAGACTCTCTAAAGCAATTGTACATTCAACTATAACTTAGTTTTACATAAGCTATCTTATGCTTTTACACAATCCCCATTTTATTACATTGTATAAATTTCATCAATGTTATTAACTAGTATAGACACTCATCTCAAGCATAGTCTATTTCTTGCTAGAAGCGTCAAAGGCAGACTGATTTTTTTATTAATCATAATCAAAGGGTTTGTATAATTAGCTCTCATCTTTGCAAGGGTATTCACAAAAGCATTATCTTCATGAATAATATGTTTTAAAACAAAATTTCAATCATTCTTCATGCAATCTTTGATAATCTCCACCATATTAACACTCTCTAGACTCTACTTCTTCAAAAAGAAAATAATCTCTAGGCTCTAATTCCGATGAACCTAAAAAAAACATTGCTTGCTTTTAAGACCAAAGGGAGTATTGTACCATGTGTTTTTTCTTTTCCGATATAAGTTATGTTCTAATGTGTACTTTTGAACGCATCAAAACTAACTTTGAATATACATATTTGGACAATGCATGAAATCAAATAACGTATGGATGTACACTCCCAACGTGTATTTGAACATTTTTTTTTTGGGCAGGGTATTTGAACATTTAATATTACGTGTCTGGATGTGTACATCTAACATGTTGCATAATTTAATCTTATGTTGTTTTTTTGTTTGTATTGTTTGCATTTGCACACAGAGAGGTAAGGATTGCATGAATAAAAGGTGTAGGATGAGCTTGTTGCACCGCATGCAGAGATACCACCACCACCTATTGCATCATTCCAGTGGTCGATGATACGTTGTTGTTAGGATCGTTCAACGATGACATGGTAACCTAGATAGATTGGATTTTTGGGATTGGTGACTTTCTAATATTTCAAAGAAACTGCAAGATCATGCTAAAAAAATCCATGTTCGTTTGTTGGGTCAGTCGACAAAACTTAAAATCGTCCGAGATTTTACGATTATGAATTCCATTGAGTATTTTATTCATTTTGTTAATTTGTACTCCCTCCGTCTCACAATTATTGTCTCTTTAACATTTTTTCTTTTTCTCAAAATAATTGTCACTTTACAATATCAATGCAGTATTTATTATTATTTTTTCCCACTATTATACCCTTCTTTATTGAATTTCATCCAACTTAACTACTCCATTAACTACAATTAATAAGGTGTTTTAGTAAATGCTACTAATTTTACCATTGAAATCAACACAATTAATCAATTTTTTAATAATCGTGCACAAATCTTAAACAACTAATATTGCGAGATGGAGGGAGTATCTAATTTACTAACAAAGTAGTCCTTGAATGATATCATCATAAACAAATTTAGTCCTTGAATCATATAACTAGACCACATTCTGAAGCCACATTTCAAATTGTAACTGAGCCAAAATATCGATCATGCTAATATGAGTGACCATCACTTTTTCTACCTTATGTCGTTTGAATATTATAATTAGAACTGTAGTGGACGCACGAGAAACTCAAGGTGGCTAAAAAAATTTTAAAAGTAACTATCATGAGCTTAAAAGTATATTAATATAAAGAATTATCTAGTATTGTGTGGCATTTTCGTATGACTTTTTCTTTTGGTCTTTTTCTTTTGATAATTCTTTTAGGGTGTGTTTGGGATGAAAGAGAAGTTGTGAAGAGAGAAATAGGTGAGAGAGAGTGAGAAAAGAGAAGTATGTGAGAAATAGAGTAGATTTGAGGGGTTGTTTGGTATAAGAAAAAGAGAAAAGAAATAGAGAAGAGAGAAATATTGTTTATTTTGAAAAATACTATAATGCCTCTGCATTATATAACATTTCCAACCAAATTAATTTAACTCTTTTAATTCAACTACTTATTTTAATTGAACAGAATTTATATATTTTCTTATAAAAGAAATAACAAAAAATATACAATATTTTTTCAGAAGAAAAAAAAGTAGTAACGTACATTTGCAAAATAGCAAAGTACCGGTATTTAGCGTAAAAGATTCTATAAAATATTAATACATATACAACAAAAAAAAGTAACGAATACCAAAAAATAGCTTACCCTTGATAAAAAAAAACCTGTCCTGTGTTCACTTCGAGATTATATAAAACGGTGGAAAAAAATGCATAAGAGACAAAACAAAAAAACTTCATAAGAGACACAAAATTCTTTAAAAAAAAAGACTCAAATTTAATTGAATTGAACCAGGTGTATAATAGGAATACACAAAAATGTCACTAATCTCCTTCATTTTCTTCTCAACTTTGGAGAGAAAGGATTTTGTGTGGGGTCCACATATTTTTAGTCTCTCTTATTTCTCTTCACTACTAAATAAGATAACTTCACTGTCTCTCTTCTCTTCAATTTCTCTCTTCCTTCACTCTCTCTTCTCTATTTCTTTCTACCAAACATAGTGTTAAGGAACCTTTTGATCATGATTTTTGCTCTTCTCTCAGCAAGTTTAGCTCTCACCCCAGCCAAACTGACCAAAATACTCGTGCGTTAGTTAATTAACGCAAGTATAAAAAAAATGTGACTTAATTTTTACACATGCATGACTTAACTCACGCTGAAATTAACACCTGCGTGAGTTATGGTTTCAAAATTTCAAAAGTGGATAATAAGTGTATAAAAGTGGATAAAGCATATGTTACCCAAAAAGAGAATAAGGACCAGCTCCAACATGTTTCATTTCAATGCAGATCTTTACACTTCTTTCACCAAGCTTTACATAATCAAACAATTTGTAGGCTTTTATCAATCCAAGTAATTCTCGATTGAGTTCTAATAGAGCTTTCTCACAACACTCAACAATATATGCACTCAATGGCAATGATACAATATATGCATATTAGTTGGGGATATTGTATAAAAGGTTGACAGTATGAAAACACTTAACCGCTTTTGAAACCAGCGTGAGTTAACTCGCACAGCATGACTTAAGTCACGCATGTGCAAAAACTAAATCATGTTTTTTTACACTTGCGTTAGTTAACTAACGCAGGGATATTTTGGTCAGTTTGGCTGGGTGGGAGCGAAACTTGTTGGGTGAAGAGCATAAATCTTTGATCATTTCGACAGCTAACAAATTGAGAAGATGTATTGCTGTGCAGTAATTTGTAGGATTTGGTCAAGTATTTGGCTGCAGAGTTACTTGGGTGCATGTACATTATTTTGAAATCTATTGACAACGCATTTTGTGAGCTTTTGTAAACTTTCATTCTAATTCTATATATTAACAATGTACATGCACCCAAATAAATGAATTATAATGTTGTCATTCTAAATTTTTTATTCATCTTGTATACCATATATCAATGTAATAACATCTCAAGAAATTATACACTTAAGCCCACGAATGAACTTTCTGTATATTATTAGATTAAGATCTCACTTTCTAGTTTCTACACTCAAAGGATGATTGTCCAAGCTTAACTCTGATCCAGAAAAATGTGTATAAGTAGTTTCAAAGAACTGTTAGCAATTGTTAACACTGATGTATTTGACGTTGATCTCTTGGCAGCAGTGCTTAACTGAACCTTTTATGTCGTTTTCGAGTTGTTGCAGACGCATCAACTTGACTATTGAATTTGATTTGAAGCTTATCATCAACACAACCCCACCTCAGCTACTTTATTTTTATTTGCTAATTATTCTTGCTCAATAATGGTATTACCACAGGCTTTTCTAATCATTTGTTTTTAGCAATATAATTAAATCACTGCTTATAATTTAGGAGTAGTTGAGTAATTGAAGCTTTTTTCAAATAAAAAAAAAATGTTATGAACATCAACTGATGCTACTCTATGTGCAAAAGCTTATGAAGGTTGAGAATGAGATTGTAGCAGACAATTGGCATTAAATTAAACATGACAAGCTAAAACTAGATTTAGCTATCAGGTTAATGATTCGTTCACAAATCGCTTTGCACAAAAGTTGAATTAGCTTAATCAAGAGGCAAGCACATTCATTATAATTGCATACCTCAATCTAGATTCAAATTTAGACCATCTCAAAATTATGAACAATGAATGTCTCTGACTATACGCATGCATATCCTTTCACAAAGCTACACGTTAATGTCACGTGCTTATCCCAAATAACAAGAGCATTTGCCTTATTGAGCTAACTCATGCTCTAAAGACATATGGTAAAGAGTCTAAAAGTAGAAATTTTACTTTGAAAAAAATAATATTCTAAGCAAATGTTAAGAAACTCTAAAAATATTCTTCTTAAAAGTTGTGAATTCAATTTTACAAAAGTCAAAATATTGTTTTTCAAGATAATATTCTTGCTCTTGGATTCCCGGTACAAGTTAGCAAAACTCATAACATATAATACGTAAGAAAAACAACAGCTTAAAAAAATATATATTTTGATGTTGTATGCATTGACATTGTAAAACAATGTTAACATTTGTGTAAAAATATTGTACACTATCGGTGCATACGAGTATTTGGTTGGCGTCTAACAAGAATTTCATGCATTTCGAAGCCACTCCAACGTGAAAAAACAGAAGCTAAGAATAGTAGCTTCTCTCCAACGTGAAAAAAATATATATATGTATATAGTAGCTTCTCTCCAGACGTGTGAATGGTGCAATTGTACCGCATAAACAAAGATACTATTAAACTCATTTAAAATGTAGCTCTATAAAGGATTAAATCTTCACTGGACCACATTTCGAATTGTAAACGGGCCAAAATATCAGCCATGCCAACATGGATGACCATTACTTTTCCCACCCTATGAATTTCTCGCGCGCCTATTTGGATTCTATAATCCGAACCGCAAGAAACTCAGGGTGGGTAAAAAAGCAGTCAACATGAATACATCATATTTGGGCTGTCAGACAATTACGTTCAGAACTAGATCATTCATCCAGGGCCACCACCATTGTGCTTGTGGCCCTAAAACTAAAATCAAACTTTCACCTCTGTAAAGATGATAACAGAGCAAAACTCTCACCGTAGTACTTGTGGTTATGAATTATTAGTTTAGAGATTCATTAAGCTGCCAACTTTTGGGTTTTAAAAGCATACAACGAAGTGACCACCAATAGTTACCCCAAAATTATAAAAACCAAGCACATAAAAGAAGAATCATGTCCTCAGAGATGGACGAGTATAGAGCTTCCTTTCATGTCTTTAGGTTCAGAAGCAATTTTTAAACATTTACCAAGAACTAGAAAGTGACCAAGTCTGAACAAGCTAATTTCTTGAGATCGAATGTGCATTCTACCCTTACTACTTACCACCCCTTAATGCAAGCACCAAGTGAAGCACAGAACCACCCTCAATGTTGTACTCTTTAGCTGTTTTGTCATCAGCAAGCTGCTTACCAGCATAGATGAGCCTGCAGCAAGTGACAGCAGGTGTAAGATTCTACTGTTTCCAAGAGAATTAAGAAAATAAATCCTTAATTTTCCATGCACAATGCTTTGTTTAGTGAAGAAAGCAAAACATATTTCTAAAACTGCAAGTGCAAACTAAATTAACATGAGATTAAAGCGTCAGAATCAAAATTCAGTTTTGTTTTTGAATATCGACAAATTAAGCATTGTTCAATAGATCTACCAATAAATATGCAATCCAACTCGATGATAACTGTATAAGATATATCAATGACAAGTAGAAAATTATGCACTACTATGATAGAAACCGGTTCAGATTGAGTGTACAAACATATAGAAAGTTATGTAAATCCCTAGATATTCGAGAGATAAAAGACTCCCTGGTCCCAGTTCTATTAGACCCAAAATGACTACCTCTCATTCTCAACGCCCTCTTCTTAATCATAGGCAACACATGTATTTCTTATTACTATTTTTTTGAATGGCAAATGTTAGTATGTTTATTGTTGTTAGTTTTTTTCTCCTTGCCAGGACTTGAATCCTGGACCTCCAATTCCTTAACCCTTAGCTCAAACCAGTTGAGCTACCCACCCCCCATGTATTTCTTCTTACTATTAATCAATAGGCAACACATGTATTTCTTCTTAGTGTGTCAAGAACAATTTGAAAAATAAAAAAAAAAAAAGTGATTTTTTTTAGGGCTCAGTTGGTTGCTAAAGGCTTCGATAAAACGTATGGGATTTGTTTATTTTAAACCTTGCACTCTAGTTGCAAAACTAAATACAATTGGAGTCATTTTATCTCTTGCCACTAATCTAGATAAACCATTACAATAGCTGGAGGAGTTATTTGTGTGCCATTGCTGATTTGTTCCAACAGCAGAGCAAGTTGGACATGACGAATATCTAATTTCACAGGAATTAGTTTAGGAGACATAGTTATGAATCAAATCAATTGACACGTGTTTATGAAAAATTTATATCTGTGTTTTTGTTTTCTTATTTCTGTAATGATTATGTAGGACATTTGTGTTTCCTGGTAATCAAATCTGCATAAATACTACTCTAAACCTAGAAACTAGTTCAGATTTAGTTTTAAAATGTACAAAAATTTGTTAGAGCAAATTCTGGCCACATGACTCCCTCTTTTTATCATAGACAACACACCTTTCTTCTAACTATCCCAGCCTAACTAAATAAATAAATCTCTTATCTTAACTAATAGACCTATCATATTACCACTTACTAGTAACTTGCTAATTAAAAATTCAAATGGTGCATGAGTTAATGACTTAATCATGAATATTTATAACTTAAAAACACTCTAAACATTCTTTAGATTATTTGCAATGAATTATGAGCATGAGGGAGAGAGTTGCAAACCTCTGCTGCACAGGTGGAATTCCCTCTTTTTCTTCAACACGTTCCTTGATACGATCAATAGTATCAGTAGGCTCAATGTCAATTTCAATTTCTTTACCAGTTAAAGTCTTGACTTTAATCATGGTTCCTCCCCTAAGCCTGAGGACCAAGTGAAGTGTTGATTCCTTTTGTATGTTGTAATCGGCAAGAGTACGGCCATCTTCGAGTTGCTTACCGGCAAAAATCAACCTCTGCTGGTCAGGAGGGATACCTTCCTTGTCCTAAAACAACAACCACCAGTTAGAATCACAAAAATCAATTCCATCGTATACCAAAACTAGTATTGATCAAACACACACCCATAATAATCAATTGAATTTTAAAACCTAGCAGACACGGAAATCGATAGAACCCTAACAAAACCCTAATTAAGTAATTAGAAAGAAGAAAAGAAAGGGGATAAACTAACCTGGATCTTGGCCTTGACGTTGTCGATAGTGTCGCTGCTCTCAACCTCGAGGGTGATGGTCTTTCCGGTCAAAGTCTTCACGAAGATCTGCATCTTCTTCTTCTTCTTCTTCTTCTTCTCCGAGAGAGTTCTTTCGTCTTGATTCTGATTCTGATTCTGATTCTGTGAGAGCGAGAGCGATAGTGTGTGTGTTTAGTTTGAGTGATGCGGGAGTAGGGTACCTGGGTATTTCAATTCAAGCAACTAGCACTCTCACAAATTATAAGGGAAAAAAACAAATAATACTTTTTGATCTATTTAATATATTGTTCCAAAAATAATCTTATACAGTATTTTTTAAGGGGGTGTTTGTTTCGCAGTTTTAAAAATTGATCGAGGAAATCACTTTTCCAAGGAAAGAAATCTACTCACAGTTTTGGTTTCGACTTTTCTTTTCAAAAATACCCTTAATCTTAAATACAAATAATTAATTATAAAATAACATGTGGATTAGTAATCCATGTCACTAATCATCCTCGTTAACCCTCTTTACCTCCGTTAAATTAATGTTAAAGGACATACTATTTCCAATGTCGGAATCTATCATCCACGACATGTTTTCAGTAATGGTCAATTATATGTAGCTTTATCAAGAGGAGTTTCTCAAAATTCAACAAAAGTTCTCATTAAAGAAGGGAAAATAGAAGGAGAAGATGAAGACTTTACGAAAAATGTAGTTTTTAAAGATATTTTTTTATCGCAATCATAACAATGTTTCTTTTACATAACATGTCATTTAAACATTTATGTTATGATGTTACTAATTTCTATTAAAATAAACAATAAAAGATCGTTATTTTATCTTTATTTTATATGCAAACAAACTAAAATATGTTGATTTCATAAATAATTGTTATATGCCTGACAATATTTTGTTTATAAATCAATATATCAATAATTTCCATTAATTTTTTAAAATTTAAAAAGTTTAATCAAAATTATACAAACAAACATAATAAAATAATCACATGTGTTAGCGCAGTAGAAAGAGCGGACATCGTCTCTGTCTTTCCGCTAGTAACTTATAATTTTTTTGAGAGTGTTTGATAACATAGTTAGTTCTCAAAAGTATTTTATTTTAAATTCCAAAAAATAGTTATATGTTATATTCAAGATGCATTTCAAAAAAATAGATATTATGCATCACCAAAATACCAATGTGACTAACTAATTATTGTTTCATTTGGTCTTATAATAAGATCTTAGGGAGTGCAAACAACTCTACATAGTTGCGATCCAAAATTTTGAAACCCAAACTATTTTTTAATATGTATGGTGCATGATAAAAGCGATTATATACCAATAACCCGCTTAAAATTTCAATTCAATGGAGACGACCTACTGGTAGAGCTTGGCCTTGGCATTCTACTTGACATGGGTTGAATTTCCAGGAGCCTCAGTAACTTAGTTTATATACGTTACAAAACAAATTAACAATAAAACATCATGGACAAAATTATAAATTAACCTTATGTTGTTTTTTGTTTGTCAGCTCAAGATAAGTGATGATTGCATGGATGTGTACATTGAGCAAGGACAAGGTGTCGGTCATGGGAGTCGTGGTAGGTTTGCTATTGCATTTTCACACAAAGAGGTAGATAGTTTACAAGGTAAGCGATGATTGCATGAATAAGAGGTGTATGATGAGCTCGTTGCACCACATGCAGAGATACCACCACCAATTGTTGCATCATTCTGGGAACTGGATTTTCCGCTGTAACTGCTTCACGCAGTTACACGTAGTAGTTAATCTCAGTCGTAGAAAAGTAATATAACGGTTTAGATTTGTTTGACCAGTTTTTACACAATTTAATTCCAGCCACCGATTAGAGATTAGACGGTTGAGATTAATTGCTGCGTGTAACAATTACGCAAGAAATTCAGGTCCATCATTCTGAGGGTCAATGATATCTTGGCTTTTTATATGTTTGGAATTGGTAACTTTTTGAAAAGTTTTTCGAAAAATGTGCGAATGAAGACAAAACATGTTGAAAAGATTCGTGTTGATTAGTATAGTCATTCTGTAAAACTTAAAATTATATAGGATGTTACAATTATGAATTACATTGAGCAATTTATTCATTTTGTTAATTTGTATCTAAATTTACTAACAAAGTAGTCCTTGAATTGTATCATTATTAGCAAATGTTCTCCTATTAAACTAGTCCTTACAAGTTATCAGAAGGATTAGGTTGTCCTATGTCATTTAAAATCAAATTTTTCTTTTGGTGCTTATTCACAAATTTTAGAGAAATATATAAATACCTAATCTACAATTTTAAAGGGCAAAAATGGTAATTCACCAAAAAAGAGAAGTTTAGACCAAATCTAACTTGGTTGGTGAATGAAGGTTTAGAGTAGGAAGATTGATTTTTTTACATTCATTGTGTCTTAGTAACACAAGTAAATGACCAAAAAATCCAACGACAGTTAACTGCAAGCGTATTTTTTTAGTTATAAGCCAGCGGTAGTTAACTACCGCTGATGATATTTTAATCTTTTACTGGTGTTTGTAGGAAAAACAATTGTCTTAGAGTAGTCGCTAGTCCAACTCAACCGCTGGCTGGCTACAATGTAAGGTGGTGTCTGGTCTTATCGCATGTACAATGGGGACACACACTTGCCAATCATGAATTCAAACGTAACATAAATTTAGTTTGACCCTTTTATTTGTCCCTATAGTATATAATGTATGATCACCAACATATATCTCAAATAATCTCATCACTCAATTACAAAATCATAAAATTAAATGGGTAATTGCCTAAGACACCAATCATCTATGGAGGAGGCTGGTTCATTTGTAGCACAAGCAATGGTAATGAGAAAACATCAACCGAAGTGAAGATAAAGATCACAAAAAAGCAATTAGAGGAGTTGATAGGGAATATGGAGGTGAAGGAATTAGGGATAGAACATATTTTGTCTCATTTGGTGAAACATAGTCACCAATATCACTCTTTTCATCGTCCTTGGAGACCTGCTCTTTATAGCATTCCAGAGATATAGCATAGTATAAGATACTTAGATTAATGTATCTTTTTACTGCACTAATCTGAAGCTGTTAGAGAATTTAACCTTAATTCCATTTGCAAGCTCTTAGATTAGATTAATGTAACTACAAAAAGAATATAAAATGTGTACTCTTTTTGTGCGTTTATCTTAATCTTCGGTTATTTATTTACTTTTCCTTTTACAAAATATTACCATCTCCTCCTCTTCATGTCCCATTGCTGAATGTTTGAATTTTGAAATGTCTACTTTTCCCATAATTTAAGGGGTGTATGGTGGGCTACACAATTTGATATGTATTTTATACTAAAGTTACCGAAAAAGGTCCTGAACATATGGTTCATCCTTGAACTAGCGAATATTTTTTTTTTACAATGGATGACAAAGCTGTGAATGGTATAGCATGATATAGCTTTGAAGTAAAACATGAAAGAATGGTGATTTATAAGGTCAAAGAGCAACCATGATTTGGCAATTTTGAAATGAGTTGCATTATTATGTATGTCTACAATGTTGAAAAAAACTTGGTTTGGAAATGGGAATTCGGATGAAGTTAGTGGTAGTAGTTGTTGTTTTCTTTTGAATGTACTAAGAACACAATTTCTAACAAACATTCTAACATATTCTCTTCTATTGATTCAAATTCGCATGAGCCTCGTCAAATTTCTATGCAATCCACATAATTTGATACGATTCATGAATTTCAATCCATAGAAGAAAGGACTAAAGAACGTATTCAAATGTGTGTTGTACAAAGTATCTTCCCACTATTATTCTTTTCTAAATGAAAGGGAAGTAGCACCTAACTAGGACCATATACATTTTTAGGCCGAGGTTTCAACATCGTAGGAAACTAAATAAACTCAAGATTGGTTTTGGTGTCCTTAAATAAACTAAAACTTGATAAAAAGCCTTGAGTAGGTATGGATAATTTATATTTCTACTGAGAAAACGTTCCAAAATTACGTGGATATAACTAAACCACTCCTTTCCCTAAAAAAAGAAAAGAAAAACTAAACCACTCCTTAGTCAGATCTACAATAGCATCACAAATTTATGTAATGAAAAAATGCTATCACCTCCTTGAGGAATAGTTAAATAACACACTAATTCTATTGTTAACTCACCATTTGTATTTGTTGAAGTAACATCCCAATATGATTATGCTAGTAAATGACTAATGTATGAATGGTTGACATGAAATATCAACATCTTATAATTGTTCATATTATACAATAAGGATGTTAAAAACATGTTGTAGACTTGTAGTATTTGTCTCCTTGTATAGTAAAAAAAAAGTATTGTCTCATTTTAACTGTTTGCAATAATAAACAAGGAATCTGTTCAAATGAATTCAATTATAATTACCAGCAAAGTGTTAACAATAACGTGCTTTGACTAAATATGGCTAAAAAAAAATGTGCATTGACTATATAATAAAAATTTCAACACAAGTGAAACTGAGAAAATCAAGAAACTTCAAAGAACCAACAGTATGAATATAAACCAACAAGAATATGATGATAATCCGGTAGTAAAGGAAATTTTCTAATTGTCTATTGATTGAGATTTGAGACCAAGGAAAGGAACTTTGATTACAATTACAACACAATTTGCCACAACAATTCCAAGGCATGCAGATAATTCACTTTATATGTTTAATAAAAAAATGACACTCATCCTCATTCAAATCAACTGAGATTACACATGCAAGTTATTGCCTCACAGTGTATCATTTATATTCTTGAAAGTTTACATGACCAGTTGCTTGAGCGTGCTCTGCTGCCTCCTGAATTCATAGAAAAATTTGTACTCAAGTCAGAATAATAAGAATTACAGGTAAGTAGCACATACAATATAACGAGAGAACGCCAATTTAATTCTGAAATAGGAATGTGGCCGAAGAATTTTCTGTTATAGAGATCATTCTCAGTTTTCCGCTAATGTCATTTTTAAGTAAATAGGCCTACACGCACAATTTCAGGACTGAATTAATTATTCACCACACATATATCACATAAAGCAAAGAATCAGGTACTGAGGAATGACCTTCTGACCAATGACTCCAATTTGGCATACCCCACATCGTAGAGTGAAGTTGGCAGTGTCGGTGAATCTCCGTTTCCTGAGAATAAGGGTCCATAATATTAGCATTCAAGGGTGATACTGGAAGCAGAATTAATCCAGAGATGCAACTCAACAAGATGATCACCAAACTAAGTTGAGTAGAAAATTTCAAAAACATAACACCATGCAAGACAACCAAACACTTTCACTAGCTCAATGGACATAATTGCACCTTCACAGCTGACAACATACTTAGAAAACTTTATGTTTTGCAAATGCTGTATTTTTCAGGTTACCAAAATCTAAATCTACAGTTCAACTGCTTAGCAGCACGTTTACAGCTTCGTTTTGATTCAAAATTGAAAAAGTAATGTATCTAAAACCTTAAATATGCACACCCGAAAAATAAGAGAAACCTTATATATAGAAATGCACAACAAATTATAAAACTGCTATCAAAACTAAATCCATATAAAGATTCAATAAGAATTGAGGACTACCTATGTTGGTCTTTAATAAAATTTAAAGCAAGCCCCTCAACAGGTCCAATGCTTCTGGTCTTTTGTATGGCAAAGATGGTCTGGTCAAAATCCTCGGGAGCTCCTTCAACAGGAGACATCTGACCCATACAAGGAGTAATCGTTAGGCAACATAAAAATGGAAAATACATATGAACCTTAATTTTGTTGATGTCAAGCATAAAAGTATTTCACTTTTCAAGGTAGGAATAAATGACTGAAGTGTGAGAGAAAATCAATAGATGATTAGTAATTTTTGGTATATGAAATTACATACAGCTAAAGCATCGTAGTGGAGACCATCATAAATCAGCATCACCCTTTCAGAATAATTACCTTCCTGTCAAAAGTAATCAGCAAAAACGAGAACAGAAAGGTTCAGTTACAAGGAATTGACAAAACTTGAGAACATATAGAACATCAAATATCTAACCTGGCCGTACAAATCGCATCGTGTTGTCTGGATATCATAGGCTGCGATTTCACGTCCATAATAATCTGCTAATATTGAGAGTTCAATTGCACCTTCACAATGGAATATAGCTTCATTAGCACATCAAAGTCCAAACTAATGAAAAACTAATAGTGTTTTATTGCTAAATTTGCAAACAGAAAGAGTTTAAAATGCCCTTTGAAACTCACTTTTATGTTCATCAACCACAAAATCAGGACCGACAAAACTTAGTACTTAATTGCAAGAACCACAACAACTGATTGTTGCAGAACTTTGTCTAGTTACCTCCTTGATGTTCAAATATGACTTTCTTAATTTAATCTTTATACATCTTAAAATTTCATTAAAATAATCTAATGTACTCCTATGTACTTGGTATATATTTATGTTGGCAAAGTTTATCAAAAGCCAAAGTGTAAGGATTCTCATAGATTCTAAATCAACCTAAAATTTAGCAAGTTTTAGCCCATATTATGATTTATGGTACAACACCGAAAGTAGCAGTTCTAACTTGCGAAACAAAAATTAATAACTGTTACCTATAAACAATTTTATAATTTAAAACAGCCATGATTCGGAAGACATAAGTCAACTAACCTCCCCACTTCTCTGGGTCAAGAATCCAGTTACAATACGCTGAATTTGGCTTCCCAAGAAATGCTTCAGAATATTTCTCAGGATCACTTGCTACTGTTGCAGCTATAACCTTTAGCAAGTAAAATATAACAAAATGTTAAAGTCAAAAATATGTAAATAAATGACGCTGATAACACCAAAGAGAACTGAAATTAGGCAAAACAAGTCTTAAATGATAAACAATGTAATTTCAAATACCAAAAAGAAATACCCCTTCCGGTTTTAAATATAAGTAAAAATGTATTTGTATTTGGTACTAGAACACCATGGGGGTCGATGGATGATAGTTAGGAATTTATGATGGATTGACGAAAAAAATATGATCTATCTATGTATGACTGTGTAATACTTCAAGAACTGAAAATAATAAGAGAAGGTGATGAACATACAAGCAATGCCTAATATGATAATTCAAAGTTTAAAAACGAGTTTTTGCAAAAAAGAAAAACAATCAAATGTGTATTCATTATTTAAGGACACTTCTTGAAATTCTACATGTACTACAATACACAACAAAAAAACTAACTACGTTCAGGGCCTGTTTAAATTGGCTTATCTATCTGTTTAGGAGAGCTTATGGAAACAACTTATGACATGTCCATAAGCTCTCCAAGATAGTTTACGAAAATGACTTGACTTTATCATTTGTTATAGAAATAACTTGTACATAAGCACTTATATGATAAGCGCTTAATTAAGTTGCTTATCCAAACTAATGATTTTAGAGTCCAGCCAAACATACATATCAATGTATTTCTGCACTGAATTTTTTATTTCGGAAATTAGTTCAAATTGAAACAAGCAAATTGACATGCAAGTCCAAGTACATTTAAGCAAGTTGGATACAAGTTACAACATCTGAATTGTTTAGCACATTAGCACCGTCAATAATGACCAGAATTTTAAAAATAGAGAAAAACAAAACTTAACAAGCCATAAATGAAGGTTACATAACGAAGCCTTGTATCTAGTTTTCTATTTAAAAAAAAACGCCAAATTGACATAACATGCATTGAACTGAAGCAATCAGATAAACTTGTATCATGCATTCACATTGCATATCCATAGCAAATTAAATACAAAAAAAACAAAGAAAAATCACCTGTCTCAACTCAGCAGCTTTAGTTTGGTCACGATCCATAACATATCTGAATTGAGCAAACACAACAAAATTGAGAAAATAATATTATAAGTGGAATCATTTGTACCAAGCTGGGGGTGCTATAAAGAAAAAGGTACTTACCCAACTGCATTAAAAAGACAACTATTATCAGAAGGAATGACCCTTCTCACAACAACACCTTCCATGATTTAGATCGTATACAGCTACTAGCCTGAAAATCAATCAAAAACTCAATCATGGTTCAAAATTCAATTGAGGTATTTATTAATCTATCAAAAAATTTGAACTTTATGTAACATCTTAATCCAATAATTCGATATGAAGCAACCCCATAATTTCAAACTTGGTAATTAACAACAGAAAGAAGGAAAACCTAGAATCCAATAGGAAAAAAAATAACAGGAAACCAAGTTCAAACTAAGGGTAAAATATGCAAATATTTTCTTGGTTGAGAAAAAATGATGCAGATCTATAGGAAGAGGAATTGGGTTGGAAATTGGAATAATAAGGAAGCAGAAGAGATATTTATTCTTGGCGTGGGAGAAAAGATTAATACGAGAATTAGAATCTAATCCAAATATTATGTAACAACATAAGAATCTTAAAAATAAAAAAGAATTTTAAAATTTTGGATTTTGAAAGGTTTTGGGTGTGGACAGAACATAATTAATTTAAGGTTACTTACCCTTTTGAGATCCCACGTTGTTCCTAGGAGGACAAATCCCATGTCTCTCGGTTCTTATAATATAATCATTCTGGATCTATGTACTTCGTTATTTAATTTAATAATTCTGCCGCTCAAGTCATTTTTGTTTTTACTGAAGAAAAAAACAAACTAGGAGTTTGTGCACCAAATCTCAACATCTAACACTATTCCATAACAACTGCTTAATTTGATTCTATATAATTATATTTCCATGAATCAAAATATTTTCTTATAGATTTTTCAATCATTTTGTGTTGGTTAGGTTAGATGATTTTACTCAAAAACATCTTAAATAAAAAGTAATAAATACAATTTTTAATTAATTTAAAATTAATATCATTAACGTTATATTTTTGCCACACTATTATTAAAGTTATCGATCATTACATTGTTATTAAAATATTTTAATATTATAAAACAACTAGGAAAAGACAAGTGCTTTCACACAAAATCCAAGCCAAAAACCGTTAATAAAACTTTAAAAATTGAACCAAAAGATGACTCTAAATCTCCATTTATTTTTTGAGTTGTTCAAATGCTAACATGTGCACATGTTCAGATACCAACGATAAAAATTATGTATTGAAATTGTGCTCTCAAAATTTTCAAAATAACATTTTCTCAATAAATGTTTATTATTTGTAGTAAAAGAATTTAAAGGAGTGAGCACAATATCATTGCAAGAGCATTGCTGCAGCTGGACAAAGCAAATTTGATAGTTTTGATTTTCGGAAACAAACAATGGAAGAAACAAGTGGTGTAAAAAGTTAAAATAATGTTGGAAATAATGTTGTTACTTCCAATTTGATGGATGTTGTGAATGCTAACGAGCAAAGTGAAATACTCTCATAGCAGCAAAAAAATCCACGTGACAATGAATTTTCTCAATGCTGGTAATTGGTAAATATTTATGGAGGCAGTATGAATTTTACAACAAATTGACAATGAATTTTCTCAATGTTAGATCTAATCTTGTACATCAAATTAAACTGTGATAGTGTTGTTTGCAACTTGGTAAATGATGCTGCTATTGGTAGTCTTGTGAGGAGGTGATGGCCAGTTTAATGAGTTCATTGGAGCTTGTTCATTTTTGGAGTCTAAATTACGGACTATCCTAACATGGCATGGCTTAACTTAATCATTGAAAATGGGTATTCCAAGGTGATGATAGGATTTGGTTCTCTCATTGCAACAAAGTTAATTCAATTGGGATGTGTGTCAAATCATCCACATTTCAAAATAGTTGTTGATATCAAGAGTATTTTGGATCACATAGAGAATTTCTCTATTTCCCATGTCATGTGAGAAGGTAACGTTGCAGCTAACAAGATTGCAAAACCTGGTTTAGAGACATCTTGTTTTACTTATGGTATTCCAGTATTCCTTTATTTCATTTGGATGTTCTAACTTCCGATTATGATGGTTTAATCAGGCCATCTTGTTTAGGTTTTTATCTTTCCGTTTCTACTTTCTTGAGGCGTTACCCATGAAACCACCCAAAAAAACATAATCAGACGCTCTTCTACTTATGCATATGGCATACATATACAGCAGCAGCAACAACAAATCAGCAACATCCTCAAGCAAGACAATGTTTTTTAAGCAAAAGGATACACAGTACACTAATCAAACGTAAAAAAGAGTCAGATATGAAGCTAAACTATGCTCTCGATGGATGTCCAAAAGATATGCTGAAGTCCGAAACAAATTCTAAATTGAAATCAACTATGGTATGCTACTTTTAAGTTTTAACCTTTTTTTGTTTGTTTAGGTTTATCAGAAGTCTGGATTTGGATCCTCCAACAAAAAAAAATGTGCAACGGCCATAGATAATATCTACATGGACAAAAAGTTTAGAAGTTATGTACAAAAATTAATCTAAAATAAAAACACGGATACATAGTTCTGATCTTATTTCAAACAAGCATGCTAACTTTATTCATAGCTGGTCTTATGTAAAACAAAATTATCAAAACTACAAAGAACAGATTTCCCCCACTTACTTTTTAATAGGAACATAATCTTGAGAGAGAATAGGAAGATTAGAGACATAACTGGGATACCAAAGTAAATGTAATGACAATAGCCCTATTATCCAAGGGGGTCAAACCAAAGTAAAACTTCAACCTAAAATGGTAACACTACTGAAATTGACCTGTGTTTGCTGAGAAGCTAGAGATATACTACTGAATTTGGTGGTTATAGTGTTGCAATGCACTCAATTTCAATCTTGGCATCCAATGGTAATGCAGCTACTTGATAAGTTGAACGAGCAGGAAAAGGTGCAGGGAAATCTGAAACCATTGGAACAACAGGTAAATTGAAGAAAATTAGAACTTCTAAAGGCATTAGTGAAAAACATAGACTAAGAACTCAAGGGGGAAAAGTATCATTTCCACATAGCACTACTAGATTCTATTGCCCCAATTTAGTGTTCTTGGTATATGATGGATATTACTACAACATGCATGACTGATTTACCTACAACAACCTAAGATATGAATCTTCAAAACTCAAACCACATAAAAGGCATAAAGTGGCCAGCCAAGGTAAATTCATATTCTCAGTTCGTAAATGGAGTATACTCAAATTTTAAAGCACATCACACATTATTATTGGAATTTGAGACTCATTGGTAACACACAATTCAGCAGTTATGTAAATTCAGCAGTTAATTTTAATCAGAATATACTAATAAAAAATGTGAAGAAGTTTAAGATGGTGAATAATCTTTTCACCCTATACAGGCTGTTGTCAGCTTCATATTCGATAAAGAATGTAAATTGTGTCAAGAAAACATTAAGATCCCAGCTACAGAAACTTACATTTAGCATATATCTCATTGACTTTCTTAAAATCCTTCAAGTCAGCCAACCTGCATGAAAAAAATGTTCAAAAAACTAGTTATCTTGCATTCTCTCAAGGACTCAATAAAACCCAACTATAGAAGGTAGAGGAGTCCATACATAATTGTTGTCTTAACAACTGATGAGTAGCTGGCACCACCAGCTTTAAGAATTTCCCCCATGTTTTTGAGAAGCTACAACGCCAAAAAATTAATAAGTGTAGAGTAACGTCAATTAATAAATAAATAAATAAATAAAATGCACGAGTTCATCACACTAGGTATTGGGATAAAAATACTCAAGTTCAATAGTGTTGGACATGAGGAGATGTATTGCAAAGAATCCAAATATCCATATTGAAAAGAGGTAAGGTTTGAAACAAGTAGGATATTCTCACTTCACAAACCGGATTTGTAATGATGAGTTAGACTCGATCCAAAACCTATGATCAGGTGCCATCATTTCATTGAAAATTGCCAAAGTTAATTCCTAATACAGTTAAGTTTTGAATACCCATCCCAATCACAGAACATGTTCGAAGGATAACGATTTCCAATTAGTTAAGGTTCACTAATATCTCCTGACCATTCAAGAGTTTCTTTTATTTTTCCATGAAAGTTTAGAAGCAGATTATTCTTCCTAACGTATTAACCCAGTTTCACAAATGTTCAGTCAATGAGCTCCCATTCTTAGAGATTATTAAACCATTAAGAAGAAAGAACTTTCATATAAGGGTAGGGTGCAAACTTCCCACTTTAAGATTGTCAACACCTAAATTTCCCCAAAACAAGTCAAAATCCACGTCAACCATGACTGAAGACCAAGTTACAAAAACAATACTAATCGAATTGTCAGCCCTTCCTAATTGTTGATACCATGACTGTAGGTTTTGGGGATTATCTGTTTTGGCCATTCCCTCCTGGTTGTGTTCCATACTGTGCTGCTACTGTGGCTTGCTTTCTGGCGGGTTTTGTTGGGTTTTCGGGAGTGAGGCTGGGGTATGCTTGTCTCATGTGAGTATACTTCAGCCTCATTGTTTGATGCCTTGGCTTGGGTTGTTTTTTCGGGTTTAGGGTGTTCCGTATATATGCGGCACCTTGTGTTTGTTTCTTTATTTTTTTCCGCGAGTTTGTGTGCTTCTTGCATACCCTCGACGTGAATAATATTTGCCGTTTCAAAAAAAAAAAGCATCATCGACGACGAGGAGTATAGGAAGCAAGAGATAATCAAGCAAAATACAAGCAATCAAAGGTCAAAATGCACCACCAAGCCATGTGAAAGACAAGAAATTACACTTACAATGAATTAAGTAAAAAAGTCAAGCTCTTACATATCATAAAAAGAAAGATTGCAACGCAAGGACAAAGCTGTGAGTTTGCTGTACCTGTTCAGTTTGATCTTCAACATTATCAGAAACGAACTTCCCTGTCTGCAATAAAGAACAAAACACATTAATATCATCACAACACAATGAGGCAATGATGCAGTCAACAATTCCACACATTCACGCAGTGAGCACATCGATGGTCGATAGACCAAGATCATACGACCAAAATTTTAAGCTCTAGTACTTCACTTTTATTAAATCAAAATATGTATTGAAATCTGGACCGTCCAATCTCAATCCTGCAACCATCCATGTGTTGACTACGAGAATGTGCGGGTTGCTGACCATAGGAAATCAAAATCCGACGAAGCAGATACCAATTACACACACACAAACAAACACATTGTATGCACTAAAACTGTAATGCTAGATAACAAACCTGAGGAACAAGACCAAGTACACCAGAGACAAAAAGAATGTTGTTGACTTTGTTTGCTTGAGAATATGGTCCCAAAGCAGCAGGTGCTTTTTCTGTTTCAACAGCTTCCTTAATTCCTATTCCTACAATCAATCAAACCCAACAAACACTAAATCATAGATATACACATTTCTCAATCCATGGTCAAAATTAACGTTGTTATTAGGAAAATAAATTAATAACAACTATCACTATTGTAAAAAACAAATAATTTATCTAAAAGATGTAACTTTATTGATTTTGGTGGAAAATGCGTCGAAGAGGAAATGGTGGGTACTTACGGGAATCAGAAGAAATGCTCAAGCATGTGAATGACAAAGAGCGCTTTGATGAGGAAGAGGTGTGGAAGAAGGAGGTGCCGCCGGAAACTGACAAACACCCTCTTCTGGTGGTCAGTGAAGTATGGTGGCGGAGTAAGTCGCCGTTCATCGCCGGAATCTTGAAGCAGGTGGGGCCACACAACGACGCCATTTCTCAGTGTCACTGCTGTTACTCTCTTTAGTTCACATAAAAGAGTAGCATGTTTTTGACCAAAAATCATTTTAAATTTTAATGAATTTAAAAATTTTGTTTTTTAATCGTCATATCAAATTTTAATTCCTATAAAAAATTTATGCATGGGGTTTTCAAATTAGATTGTACTCGTGATAGCTCAATTGGTAGAAACAATGTATAATATATGCATGTATGTGGTTCAAACCTCGACCACCAAAAAAAAAAAAACTCAAATTAGATTTTCCTTAAACTTAACAAAAATAGTGATTTATTTAAGACATGTTTATAACATTATTAAAAATTCATCTAGAAAAAATGAGTTCAAGATATGATTTTTTTTTAAGTTCATGTTTTTATTACTTTTATCTTGAATTTTTGTTTTTGAAAGTACTTTTATCTTGAACTTTTGAAATTAAAAATAATAATTTATGTTTATGTTTATTGAGCTTTACTATATGTTGCCAAAACTCTTTTACACTAACCAAAGAAACAATGGATTGGTTTAAGTGGTAAAAGACTTGAGCCCCTAAGTATATGAATAAAGATTCGATTTTTGACACATGTGTACAGAAAAAATCCAGTTAGAAGAGAAGAATCCGTCTTATATACATTGTCCGACAAAGATTAATCACTGTTTGACGTTGGTGAAAATTTCGTACCAATATCATAAAACTCAAAAGTTATTTTACATTACTTCTCAAATATATATTGACGTTTAACCTTCACATTATAGTAATTTAAATATGTTAGATTATCAATTATGAAGTCTAAAACTTTATGAAAGAAACCAATACTAAGATATTTTAGAATAAATCAATAAAAACATACAAAAAACCGTAATTAAGCCAAAAAGTTATTTCAAATTTTTCTTCTTCTTATATATACAAAGTTGATGTTGAATGTGGAAAAAGGTTTCAATATATTCCAATGATCCCCACAATGTACAAGCGTTAATCTAAATATATAGACAATTTCTAAACCTAATGAGCTGAAGTAATAGACTAATGAGTCAAATATAAATGACTACAAAAATTACATTATTTACGACACTCAACAATTGATTAGCGCATGTTTGTTTAACCACTAATTCAATGCGATGGTGCATCAAAGTAGAAGTTTGCAATTATAGCTTTTATCCTACCGTATCTTTGAACACGAAAAATGAAATTCTACCACAAAACCAAGCATAGACTAACCATATTTTACAACAAAAAAAAACGAAACTATATATTTTTTTACAAAGAGGGCCGAAGCCCAAAACGAAACTATTATATATGAACAAAAATATTAAACTATCACGAATTAATGTGATCAACAACGTAAGTTCTACAAATGGGACATGATCCTCGTTGGATTAACCACTTGTCAATGCATTCTAAATGAAAAACGTGGCCACATTTTGAAAGTATTCTGACCAATTCTTCATCCTCAAGATCCTGCAAATCAAAATGTAAAGATAATAGAGTTAATTTATTTGTATAAGATAAATTTATGTTCCTATAAGAGAAGATTTAGTTTTGCCAATTGACATGAGTCTGACATCCAATATCCAATACACTTATCCACTAGATGGTCACATCAACAATTTAATGTGACAATTATTCCCCATGGACTCATCGACAATTTTGGCATGTCACATTCACACTTTTATGTCATTTAACACATTAACATTGTGAGGAGTGAAGACTATGTATTGAGTTTTAACACACTTTTATACAATTTATAGGTGAAAAATCATTAGTAACTTTCATATGACTCTGATCTGTTTTGTTTTCTCACCTGTAAGCAAATTGAGCAGCACGATTCATTGTATAATTTCATCATTTGGTTGGAGCAGAATTGCTGAAATGGAAGCTTCATAAGACAACTATGTGGCATCCCTTTAACTTCCATGTTGTCATACATATCTGAAAGCACTCCTCCATAAGATGTCTCTAGTGAATTTATCTGAAAAGGACAAGTTTAACAAAATGTAAGCTGATTTTGATTTCAATAAGTATTATTTTTTTAAGGAGATTTCAATTAGTGAATTTCACATTAAGTTTGATTTTTATTTATTAATACTTACATAAAACAAATAAGCTTGTGCAACAGTTGGACATATCCATTCCATAAATACTTTTCCATTTAGTAAACTTCTCAACAAAGCAACCTACAATTCCACACAAAAACAAAAAAAAAAAATTAGTTGAGAAGAACACCATCTCAATTGGATTAAAAAAAGGTGGCAAAAGCAATAAAAATGTAAAATAGTTCTATGTTCTAGTCACTATACATTGCCAGTGTTTTGTCATGAACATAGACACATGACACAATATTGACACCAAACACCTCGACGCCAATAAAAATATACGAAAATTGAAAAGGTTTGAATGTAATATATGTCTTTGTTGTGTCATGTTAGTATCAGATACAGTACATATTCGATCAGGAGAGTCGGTGCTACATAAATGGCCGCCATGATTGTTTGTTACCTTGGAAAATGGCTCACCCACGGCCACATAAGCAAAACTCATCAATTCTATGGCTGCAATAGCTCCTGCAATTGCTCCTTTGCCAGCTCCATCAAGAAAACCAACTTCTGTGGTTTGGCCTTTGATAGCTCCTGCTATTGTTCCTATTATTGACCCTCCTGAGGTCCATAACACACTATTTTTAGTGATTTTATATGCTAAATAATGAGATGTATGATATTATGTAGCAAAAACAAATAATATATACCAGTTAAAGAGAAGCAAAATGTAACGTACCTAGTGCTAAAATACAAGTGAATGCAGCAAAAAGAACTCTCTCCATAAGTTTCATGAATTGCTCAAATACAGAACAACCAATGACATTCAATGCCTTCAAAGAAAGAACTTCCTTACACTTAGTTATTGTTTCTATTGTTCCAGAAAAATATCTGCTCATGATTAGTGAAGTGATGGTAATAGCCATTTTCAAATTTGGAGGATAAGAATGATGTAGCTGTAGTATTAGACAAGTATTTATGGATATAAATTTGTACAAACACATATTTATAACTATAACTATTGAATGCTATATATAGTATATTTGAGTTATGATTTTTGCATATAAAATTAATATCGCCGCCCTTAGACCTCTTTTTTTTAATATATGATAAAAAATACATATTTCAACGCATTTTTTAAACTTTTTTTTTTGTTTCAATAATTAGTGATGTCAACATTTTAAATTCTAAAGATATTTTTAGATAACTAACATTGTAGACTGTAGTGATGAGTAATTGAATACGTGTATCCCTTTCATTACTTCTGAGAGCATTGACATTTTGAAAGATAAAAAATTCTCCTTAGCTCCAAAATCTCATAAACTGTTGCAGCATGGTTACATAGAATAGGGAAAAATATTGGAACCGCCCTATAATATGGACATGAAAAATAAAAGCTCTGAAGTACAGTACTGTGACTTAGACTTATAGACAAATATTTGTAGCACAAAAAAAAATGTTCTGTATAAAATAAAACAGAACACATCCCAAGAAAAATGTTGAAAGAAACCACATGGTAGTTCAATTGCCACTATTGATTTTGGTTTATTTTCCAATTTGTCTGCTAGGGACAAAGGGTTACTTTGTTGCTTACCTAAATAAAAGGAAATGTCCTTTCAAAAAAAAAAAAAAAGAAAAAGAACATGTACTAATAATATTTTTTCGCTGTCGTCAAAAAGTTACACGTTGTTTGGTTGTGAAGAAAAGTTGTGAAGAGAGAAATAGGTGAGAGAGAGTAAGAGAAGAGAGAAATAAGTGAGAAATAGAGTAGATTTGATGAATTGTTTCTTAGAAGAGAAAGATAGAAGAAATAGAGAAGAAAGAAGTGTTGATTACTTTTGAAAGTACTAAAATACCCCAAATTAAAAATCATTTTTTATAACATCAAATTAAAAATCCTTCGATCAACATATACTAATTTATTTATGTATGTGAATTTATTTATTAAACTACAAACTAATAATTTTTTTTTAATTTGATTAGATTAATTATTTTTAGTTTTTTGACAGGGTTTAAATAATTTAGTTATGGTAAAAAACAAAGTTCACTAAATCAACTCATAAATCCATTTCCATTGTTGATCTATCTACTAAACCTACATACCCAGTAATTTAGAAATCCTTCATGCACAGTACCGAGAGATTAGAGAACCATTTATATTTGTAGGGGCTCTAAGAAATGAAATATAATATTTCAATACAAGGGTAAAAAAGGAACAACAAGGTTAAAAGCCTTCTCTCCCCACTTTCTTCCCTATTGTGAGGAGAAATAAAAAAGTGGTGGGTCCCACTACTTTTTAATCTCTCTTCTCTATTTCTCTTCGGTCCAAACAAGAGAAAGTTGCTCTCTCTTTCCTCTTTCTCTCTTCCTTATTTCTCTTCAATCAAACAAACCGATAGTGTGAGTATGAGTAGATAAATCAAGATGGGGTAGGAGAGAGCAATTCTTATATGTACATAAGAATTTGAACCCATCATTTGATCATACATTCGTAAAAATATCCATCATTTCATAATTGTAAAAATATATAGTAGTATTTAATTATTATTTTTTATGTTTGCGTGTGTCTAAAAGATGTGTCTAAATCTATGTCTATATGCATTATTTATCTCCTCAATTATAAGCCCATTTTGTAAAAAAACTGTCATTGAGTATAAACTTATTTCAAATTACTACACACATATATTATTTCAAATATTTATATTATTAATACTATTAATTTATCATAGAAGTTGAAAAGTCTAACTCTAAATTGAATAAACATTCGCATAGAAGGGTATTTTGTTAACATGTATATACAAAAGAAACACATTTTACTTTTCTTAATATAAAGAGACAAAGTAGCTAGTATCAAAATCAAAATCCCTTTAATTAAAAAATATAGTTAAAATCCCTCACAAAAACCAAATGGCGCTTCACTAGAGGTGATTCATAATTGTATATAGTTCACGTTGGTCAAAAGGGACCTCAAACTATTGGTTGAAATGATTTTGGAATTCGTATGTTCCAAGTTAATTAAACACTACACAGTTACTTGAAGAGCATTGTTACAATTCTTTTTTATTGAAGTGAGGTTGGTGGGTTGGATTGGCCATCCATCCTGTTTTGTAGTTCATATTTCTTGATCTTCCTTTCATTAATAAAGGGAAGTTTAGACTAAGTGGATTTTTGATAATCAAATATGTAAAACAAATTGGAATTTCATCTCAAGTTTTGAAAATAACAATACATGTAAATGTAATCACCCCTATTAAGGTGTGAGTCATTGCATGGACTTTCACTCTTAAAAACTCTAGCAAGGTGAGAGTAACCCTAATTTATTTTTTTTATCGATTCCTGCTTGAATATCATTTTAGCTTGATTGTCCAATGTGTATCATATTGAAGGTTTAAGACTTCCAAATTCAAGGAATAGCAGTACATGAGTGACCATCATATTGATTGTCAATCATCAAATTTTTGTGCAACAAGCAAAAAAAGAAAAACTTAACGCTCTGCAAGTAGATTTTCACTACTTTATTTACTTGAGGCACAAAACGAGACATTTGAGCGTAGTACTTACACTCGGGCTATCCAAATCTCGACAATTCCAACTAATGATACTCAATATACTTAGCAGAAAACCGGGAAACCATGACTTGCTAATAAAAAATGCTGAAACTGTAGGCTTGAGCTTACATTTGCAGTGTTTATTTTTTCCCACTTGCATGGCTACACATTAAATGTCATTCCGATCCTAATCTTCCACTTTCATTTTTTTTCTTCCAAGTTTAAACCCTATCGTGCACTCCATCATGGGTCTAATTGCGAGAGCATATATTTAATTGATTCCGAGAGCATATCATAAACGTTGACACCATTATTGCCTTGCCTTTATCATCCGCAGCCCCTTAACACAAGAATTTACAAAAAAAAGAGGAGTGTTATTTGAAAAATCATTTGGTTGACAATTTATGAGACAACCATAATTTACACCAAAAAATAGATATTTGTACGAAAATCAAAGCAATAGAGAGATAGAATAAAAAATAATGTGAGTATAAAAAAGAAAGTTGTCATAAAATAGATGTTCAAATATCATTTCTCTTTACAAAATAGGATATGCTCTCATGCCCCTTTAAATACTAATATCTCGAGTTGGATAGAATTATAATAGATGACGAAAAATTCCTCTCAAGACTAGTAGTTAAATCTGATCTCATAACTAGTTAAACTAGATGAGACCCGAATCATCTTAAAAAATCCTTCAATTATTGATGATTTATTAAGATTTTAAATAATAAATCAGAAGTATTTTTTTTAATAAAAGATACTTACTTGATCTAGTAATTTAGTAGACTTATAAAAGGAATATTTTTAAAAGCAATTTGTATAAAGTATATTAAAATAACTTATTTAGTCAAACGACATTTTTTTCCGTCAAGTAGTCTAGTGTCTAAATTCACACAATTAAGTGGGTAGAAGTGGGAAATTTAAAGTTTGAACCCCAACCTATGTCTCTGATAGTTACCACCTGAACTACATTTAGAGGACCAAATGAGACACTTTGATATCACTTGGACAAAACTAAAATGTGACCACCAACGAAAACATAATAACTTAGTTTTGTTTTTACTAAAATTTTCTTTCAATTATTGATAATTTCTTGTGTTTTTAAATAATAAATCAGTGGTATTTTTTATAAAAGATAATTTATTCATCTAGTATAATTTAGCACCTTTAAATAAATATAGTATAATTCAGCCGACTTATAAAAGGAATAATTTAAAAACAAATTATAAAATAATATTAAAATAACTTATTTAATATCTTATTTAACTATAGTATTTTTCTTAATCGAGTAGCTTAATGATTAGACTTGTGCACTTTAACTATGTATATAGAAGTGAGAAATCCTGAATTCAAATCAAAACCTCTAAATATCAAACTTTTTTTTTTGTCACAGTCTGGTAGCAAATCTCACAACACTATATATAACTTGCACTTTGGGAGTCTTCTTCTTCAAAAAAAATGCACTTGGGATGGGAGACCAAATTACTAATTTTATAATCCTTACTACAAGTGAGTTTGATAGCATTAGAATATGTATACGTAGGCCTGAACTATTTTAGTGTTCAATTATCTAGCTTTGGATAAACCACCATTCGATATAATCTATATTTTTATGCTAAGACCACGATTCATATAAATTAATTATTTCAAAGATGTTAATTGCTTGACTTTTCTAAAGCTGGCCGCAAGGTCGTGATCAAATCTGTTCTACAAGCTATTATGTGTTATGTCATAAGTATATTTCTTCTCCCTACTACACTTATTAATACTATTGAGAAGATGAGTTCTTTCGGGTAGAATCATGATGGGTCCAATAGTCGTGGTATTCACTAATTATCGGTCCACAAGAGTCATGGAGGTATGGGGTTCAAGGACCTCCCAACTTTTAATTTGTCCACGTTGGGTAAATAAGTATGGAAGTTTCAGAACGATCCTACTTGGGAGCTACCTCATTGCTACTTTCAGGCATGTTTTATTGTGCGAGGGGGCGTACGGTGGTGTATAGGTTCACGCACATCCATTCCTATTCTTGACGACCCTTGGCTCGTTAGCAGCGACCATATTGATGATAATATACTAGGATCATCCCATGTCCGTAATTTTTTCGTTGCTAGTTTGATGCTGTCCTCACGCAAGGTTTGGAATCATGATTTGGTTCATCATATTTTCAGCCCAGCTATTGAATAGAGGTACTTGACGGCAAACTGATTAGGAAAGTCGAAAAGGATGTGTGTACATGCTTTGTATGGAGGGTTTGGTGGACATATCTCATCTTCAAAGGCCAGACTTTTGGTCCGACATTTGACATTTAAACATCCCTCCGAAAATAAAAAATTTAGTTTGGAAAATGTGTCGCCATTGTTCGCCCACACGAGTTCGCTTGTAGGATAAAGGTGTTCAATGCCCCTACAAATCGAGTTAGTTGTGATCCTTATGTTGAAGATTTGGCTCATGTGTTTTTTACTAGTCCTTTTGCAATGCAAGGTTGGTTTACAATTGGTTTATAGAACAACATTCAACAGACTGTCATAAAAACTGGTACGACCTCATAAGTAATCTTTTTGTTCTTACAACGTCTCAGGCCGGACTTTACAACTCATGGTTAGTTTGTTTTGGAGTTTATGGAAGGACCGCGATCTCAAAGTGTGGGATGATGTTCCAGAGACGATTGCTCAAATGATTGACATAGCTCATCAATTGTTGGAGAATTGGGCTCATGCAAACGCAACCACTAACGTTGCAATATTACAATTTTTAGGTCCAAATGTACTAACTTGTGGATAATGTTAGCAGGTTTTTTAGTCGGAAACATTTTTTTAGTAATAGACGAAAACATTTTTCTTTTTGACCAACAAATGTTAGCAAGTTATATACGAAGTTATAGTAAAAAGAAAGTTATATACAAGCTTAATGCTCGGTAATTGCTTAACCTATCTATTTTACAACAAATACGAAACAATTCACGGATTAATTAATATGGTTAGGAACGTAAGTTCTACAAATAGGACATGATCCTTGTTGGACTAGCCACTTGTCAATGCACTCTAAATGAAAAATGTGGCAACACTTTGGAAGTATTCTGACCAATTCTTCGTTCTCAAAATCCTGTAAATCAAAATGTAAAGATAATAGAGTTATTTTAGTTTCTGTAAAAAAAACTAGTTAGTCTATAGTTGTATCAGATAAATTTATATGGATATAAGAATTAATGTTATTACTTATTACACTTTCTAGAGGTAAGGAGGGTAGTCCAATTGGTAGGACTCTTGCAGTGAAGGTGCATCATCTTATCATGAAGTAAATTATTGTGTAGAGAAAGTTTATTTATACTTCCTATCTGACATGACACCCTAATACATTTATATACCAGATGGCCACATCAACAATTTAATGTGACAATTGTTCAAAAAAAAAAAAATTTAATGTGACAATTATTCTCCATGGTCTCATGAACAACTTCAACATGTCACATTCACACTTTTATGTAAATTAAGATATTAAGATTGTGATGACTTTGTATTGGGATTTTTTTTTTTTTAATCATATTAGCCTCTGCATTGTTAGTTTTAACAATTAAGAGGCTAGAAAAAGTTAAAATTTTTATAGCTCAAAACTAATATATGAATTTTTTGGAGAAATAAAGAGATATCTTACTCAAATACAATATATTAGTGAAATGTCTTTAACCAAAATCAACTTCTGTTTGCTTTATATTACCAAAAAGAATTTTCACATGGTTTTGAGATGTTTTGTTTCTCACCTGGATGCAAATTGAGCAACATGATTCATTGTATAATTTCATCATTTTGTTGGAGCTGAATTGCTGACATGGAAGCTTCATAATACAACTTTGTGGCATCCCCTTAACTCCCAAGTCGTCATAAATATCTGAAAGTACTCCTCCATAAGCTGTTTCTAGTGAATTTATCTGAAAACATGTGTTACACAAAATGTAAACTAAAATTTTGATTCTGATGAATTAATTTCATATTTAGCAAGCTTTTTATTCATTAAGACTTACATAAAACATATAAGCTTGTGCAACAGTTGGACATATCCATTCCATAAACACTTTCCCATTTAGTAAACTTCTCAACAATGCAACCTGCAATTCCACACCAAAATTTATTGAATGTAATCACATGTGTCAGTGTCGAAGCAATATACATTCAATCAAAAGTGTCAAAGCTACATAGAAAATCAGTAGTGAGATAATTGTGTGCCAAAATTGTTACCTTGGAAAATGGCTCAGCAACAGAAGCAAAACTCATTAGTTCTATGGCTGCAATGGCTCCTGCAATTGCTCCTTTTCCAGCTCCATCAAGAAAACCAGTTTCTGTGGTCTGGCCTTTGATAGCTCCTGCTATTATTCCTATTATTGACCCTCCTGAGGTCCATAATACACTATTTTTAGTGATTTTATATGCCTAAAATAATGGGATGTATAATATTATGTATAGCAATAAGCCAATAACATAGTATAATAATATGCATAAGAGAAACAAAATGTTACATACCTAGTGCTAAAATGCATGTGAATGCAGCAAAAAGAAATCTCTCCATGGCTTTCATGAATTTCTCAAATGCAGAACAATTAAAAAGAACTTCTTGACACTTTGTTATTGCTTTTATTGTTCTAGAAAACCATTTGCTCATAGTTAGTGAAGTGATGGTAATAGTCATTTTCAAATTGATAGGATAATTAAGAATGATGTAGATGTGTTGCCTCAAAATGAATCAGTTAGACAAGCATTTATAGATATAAGTTTGTATAAGCATCTACATACAAGGATTGAATAAGTGTCCATTTATAGTATTATTTGAGTTATGGTTTTTGAATATAAAAATAATTTGGAAGCATTTACACCTCATATTTTATTTTTATGATAAAATAGATATTTCAAAACAATTTTTATAAGTTTTTTTTTGTCTGTCTCTATAAATAAGTAGTGTAAAAAGTGATGTCAAGTTTTTTATATTTTAAGATATTTTTGAAATAACTAACATTGTAGTGGTGAGTAATTGATTACGTGTATCAATTTTGTTGCTTCTGAGCTCACTGAAATTTTGAAAGATAAACAAGTCCCTTAGCTTCAAACTTTCATAAACTGTAGCAGCATTTAGGTGTTACATAGAATAGGCAAAAATATTTGAACCGCCCTGTAATATGGACATGAAAAATAAAAGCTCTGAAGTACAGTACTGTGACTTAGATTTAAAGTAATATACTTGTAGCATACATAAATGTTGCATATAACAAACAGAACAGAAGAAAAAGGTAGAAACAAAAAACACACATGGTAGTTCAATTATCACCAAATTATGCATTGATTTTAATTTTTTTTCTTCCAATTTGTCTGCTAGGGCCTAGGGTCACTTATTGGTTACCTAAATACAAGGAACTTTAACCAATAACTATTTTTCACTGTTGTCATGAAGTGAGTGTGAGTATGTGCAGATGAATCAAGGATTCAAGATGAATAAATAATATCATAGTCAAAACCCTTGAGTAAAACTAAATGGTGTTCGGTTCATAAGTCATAACTTACACTCTCTCAGTTTCACAACAATCGTCGAATTTAACTATTTCACACATATTAAAAATAGATGATAAATGAACGAGTGATGATTTTACTAACTCATTCTTATTAATCATTTGTGTATTTTTATCGACACAAATGCAAGTGAAAAACAGTAGTGTTAGATGATACAGTTGAAAAAATCAATTAAAACTATATTGAAAATCGAAAGTGATACTCTTTTTTGAGATAATATTTGTATAAATGTGACTATTGTTATGAATAAAGAGAGTAATGTAGTTTTTATTGGTCAAAGGAGGCCCTCAAACCATTGGTTGAAATTATTTTGTTGATGTCAGTAAATTAAACACTATAGTCTATAAATATAGTTACTTGGAGAGCATTGTTAAATAAAAGTTAATTGAGGGTTGGTTGAATTGGCCATCCATCCTATTTTGTAGTTGTTATTTCTCTGCTCTTCCTTCCAAAAAAGGAAAGTTTAGATATACAAGTCTTTGGATGCGGTTCCCTTACATGTGATCAATTCATTTAATTGGGGAAAATAATTAATTTCTTCCATTCTTTTTCTATTGGACTGAAATTAATTTCTTTCATTCATAAATAAATATTAGTATCATCTTTGTGAACATAATTGAGTTGGCAAAAACATTGTATTATATATGCAAAGGTCAAAGTTCGAACTGTGGATTCCTCGTGTATTTATCTTATAAGGATGGAATTTTAGCCACTACCTTACTTAAAAAAAATAAATTACCAACATTATATTTATTTTTAGTAAAAGAAAATTATATTTGTTTCAATATAATGGATTGAGATCTTTAAACAAGATCTCTCGAGTGTTACCCCTATTTTATTACAAAAACTAAAAAAATTAAACAATCATTTTTTTTGTCACTCGAGTCAAATACGACCATAATAGATGATCAATATCTCCTACAAGAGCTTTTACATTATTGTATTCTTATGATTGAATTCAAATATAAAATTTTTAATTAAATTGAAAGACACGCGATCATCTCATCCCAATAATTTTGAATTGAAAATTAATGTATAATATTAATACTTAATTTTGTTAAAACCACTCAAACTTATTTAGCCAGATGATGACTCTGATAGCACTTAAAACAAACTAATAGGACCACTAAAAAAGACTAATGACCAAGACCACACAAAAATTCAAGGAATTACAACTCCATTCAAAATCTTAATTAGTTTTAGGTGTATAAACCATTCAATCTTAACTAACGTGAAACAAACTAGCCATACTTGTGTTCTAATTAAGATGATGAGCCAAATCCAAATAGTTGATTGGCTCACAGTTTGTACAGCTAAGGTAGAGAAAAAAAAAGGGAAAATAACTAAAACAAGGTGCTGGAATAGTGGTTCCTGGTTATATTGCATCTGTGGGCTGAAATATAATGTTAGTAATTGCATTAACTCATGGGTAGATATAGATTTGATATTTTAGTCTTTATAGGTTAGAGAACGTCACCTTCACTAACCTAGTTGTTATATTCATTTGATTTTTCTAAAAATTAAAACTCAAAATGGCCGACAAATGTATTTGATTTGCAAAAATATAAGCCAAAAAAAGTATTTGGTAAGATATGAATGAAAAATACAAGATTCTTTGTTTCTTAATATAAGAAAAAAATTGAAAGAAGTTGAAAAGGAAAAATATTTTTGACTTCATACATATTTGTATCCTACAAGTTAAGTCATAAAATTGTATTTGCAACATCACTACGATACCATCCAAGAATATGCATGTTAGTGCAATGATAATTAATTGTGAAGTTACATGATATGGTTATATAAGGTAACGTGCTTAAAAACAATTTATTTTGTTTGATTAAGTACAAAATCCACCACCAAAAAAATTAAGTGCAAAATCTAGCCTTAAATTATCTTTATCATTTTTCATAATATTTATTTTATCTATCCATCAATTAATTCGTTTAGCAGTGGATGGCCACCATCAATTTATTTTATGCAAGAATATGATCGTTAAACGAATCCAAAACAAATCAGTGCTGCTTGTTGTGCTCATGTAATAACTCAAAAGAAAATGATGTTTGCGCAAACTTGTTGTACACAAGAACTCAACTCTATAGCAGTGGTATTGACTTGAAACCTTAGACTGTACTCCTCTCAAGGTTTGAGATTCGATTTTACCTTTGTCAATTTCGATAGACTAATTTGACTTCTTAAAAAACAAAGAACTCAACTCTATAGATTAGGGAACATTTTGTACCGAAAAAAAATCCGCTATTCCAAAGAAGCATTTTATATCGGAAAAGAACCGCGACCACTTGCATTCATCGGCAGTTGGAACCGCCGCAGCTAAACCATTTCAGCTGCCTCCGTTTTTAAGCACTGTTGTAGTGTAAGCATATGCTACAAACGTTTTATACTAAGATTTTTTTCTTTTCTATACAATTTTATACCAAACATACATATGCTACGTATTTTGTGTGTAATTTGAAATTTAAACTACTTACAATTTTTTCATTTGCTCAAAGCATTGCATAAAATGTTCATAATACAAATATAACGTTGAAATGACAAGGAGTATGATTTTCTTCAACCTATGGAAAATACCATGCACCAACCCGAAAGAAATCTTTTACTACTAAAAACTTGGATGCATGCACGTCTAACCACTTTCAATTTGTTTGGAATATTAATAATACATGCACAGTACATGAATGCACAAATGATTTTATCTTTGATATGCCATCTCAAATCACACATGTAATTAATCTGATCATATTTAATATTTAAATATCAGTGTGTGGTTAGAGGTTTGATTATTGACTCATTCGTATGAAAAAATTCAATTGTAAAGGAAGAAACCCTCTTTGTGTGCCCCATACATTTTTCAATAAATATTCGTCATTGATAAACGACGTTGTTATGATACCCAAAAAAATATATTTAAATATGTCAAAAATTAATGTATGCTAATTGTTTGAAATTATTGAAAAAATAATCAAATTTACAATTTAACAACAAAATATAACAATAATAATAAGTATTAACTCAATTTACTTAAGCAGAATAACTCGATAAAACTTAAAGGTTTTTTTTAGACATATAACCTGATTTTTTTTTCTCAATAGACTTTTAAAATAGTTTTGGGTCTTTTCTATTTTTAAAAAGCTAAATTTGCATGGTGCAATTTAAAAAAGGTTAAATCTAATGTATAGATCCTCTACAAGAGTTGCTCGGTGGAGTAGCTGTGGGGACATGAGTAAGATATATAGCGTGAGAAAAAAATTATGCTAGATCATTAGATCTAATGGTCAACACAATCGTAAAGGATCCAAATCTAAGTATAGCAAACTCATGTCAGTTGGTCTGATCTATTTTTACCTCAACCATTTATGATGCTAATTATTAATTTACACAATACAATGCAGAACAAGTTAGGTGTCATTAATTTATTTTACAGAGTTGTAACAAGCCTACAACACTATTCAGTTGTTACAGGTGAATGGTGTTCAAGTTAAAAGAGGATATTTCTTAATGTAAATTATAGTTATATTTTATTGGATATAGTTTGTTAGTTTATTTTCCTATATTATAGGATAGTTAGTTTGGGTTCCCTTTGTATATATTCACATTGAGGTATCTTCCCTGAAACAGGTTGTAACATACATTCTTTCAATTCAATGAATACCCATGAGGAATATTCAGTTTAATCTCTTTTTGTTTCTTAATTCCTTAATTCAATATGGTATCACAAGTTGAGGGGGTTCAAAAAATCCGTGAGGCGGTTTTCCATCATTTTTCATATCACTGTAAAGCTACGGTTTTGGAACGGCCGGGTGTGGAGGACTTAAACTTTCGTAGGTTGTCTGTGGGGGAGTCAGGTACTCTGGTTCATCCTTTTATGTTGGAAGAGGTGAAGCAAGCGATTTGGGATTGTGATAGTTACAAGAGCCCAGGACCGGACGGTATCACTTTTGGTTTTATTAAAGAGTTTTGGCAAGAGTTGAAGGATGATTTCATGCGTTTTGTGGGTGAATTCCATCGAAATGGTAGATTGACAAAGTGGGTGAATGCAACATTTATTGCTCTCATTCCAAAGATCAATAGTCCTCAACGGTTAAATGATTTCCGACCTATTTCTCTAGTGGGATGTATGTACAAGGTTCTGGCAAAAATTCTTGCAAATAGACTTCGTGCAGTTATTGGAAGTGTGGTCTTAGACTCACAGTCGGCTTTTGTTAAGGGTAACCAGATTTTGGATGGTATCTTAGTAGTGAATGAGGCGGTGGATGAGGTGCGTCGCATGAATAAAGAAATGTTGTTGTTTAAGGTTGACTTCGAAAAGGCTTACGATTCAGTTGATTTAAATTATCTGGATACGGTCATGCATAAGATGAATTTCCCGACTCTCTGGCGTAAATGGATGTTTGAATGTATTGGAACGGCTACGGCCTCGGTGCTGGTTAATGGGTGTCCTACAGAAGAATTCCCATGGAGAGAGGACTTCGTCAAGGTGATCCTCTATCTCCGTTTCTTTTTTTATTGGCAGCCGAAGGTTTCAATGTTCTTATGTTGTCGATTATAGAAGCCGGCCGGTTTCGTGGTTACTTTGTGGGAAACGATAGTGCACTTTGTCTATCTCATCTACAGTTTGTTGATGATACACTCATCATCGGAGAGAAGAGTTGGTCCAATGTCTGGTCTATACGGGTAGTGTTGATGCTCTTCGAACATGTATCAGGGTTGAAAGTGAATTTCACTAAAAGTCTTCTGACAGGTGTCAATGTATCAGATTCTTGGTTACATGAGGCATTGGTGTTGAATTGCCGTGTGGAAATTTTTCCTTTTGTGTATTTGGGGCTGCCTATTGGGGGGGATCCTCGAAAGTTAAATTTTTGGAAACCGATTGTGAACTCTATTATTGCTCGGCTGTCGAGTTGGAAAAGTAAATTTCTTTCGTTTGGTGGTTGTTTGATACTCTTGAAATCTGTCATATCATCTCTTCCGGTTTACTTTCTTTCCTTCTTCAAGGCCCCTGCAGGTATAATTTCTTCTATCGAATCTTTATTTAAAATTTTTTTTTGGGTGGATTAGGACTCTGTCTGTTTATCGAGAGAGGATGGTGGATTAGGTGTGAGAAGGATGAGGGAGTTTAATGTTTCTATGTTGGGGAAGTGGTGTTGGCGTATGTTGGTTGATAAGGAGGGTTTATGGTATCAAGTCTTGAAGGCTAGGTACGGGGAGGAAGGGGGCGGCTGAAGGAGGGTGGGAGAGATAGCTCTTTGTGGTGGCGGATGATTTCTAGCATTCGCTACGGTGTGGGGGTGTTGGAGGGGAGTTGGTTCGAAGATAATTTGCGTAGGGTAGTAGGTGGCGGAGGTAGCACATACTTTTGGTCAGATAATTGGGTGGGGGATGTGCCTTTGCGGGTGCAATTTCCTCGCCTTTTTGATTTGGCGGTGGATAAATGGGTGACAGTGCGTCAGATGGAGAGGAGGGGGTGGGTCGACGATGGTGGTGCCTGAGAGTGGAGGAGGCGGCTTTTGGCGTGGGAGGAGGAGTCAGTGTCCCAGTGTGCATCTATGTTGCATGATTTTGTTTTGCAGGACCATATTATTGACAGGTGTCGGTGGCTTCTTGACCTTATTCATGGCTACTCCGTTAAGGGTACTTACTCTTATCTCACGGCGCCGAGTTTCACTCCAGAGCGTGGGTTGTCTGTCGATTTGTGGAAGAAGCAAGTTCCGCTTAAGGTATCTGTTTTTGCTTGGCGTCTTCTCCGCAACCGAATCCCAACTAAAGACAACCTTTTCTGTAGGCGCGTCATTCCTCTTGACGACACTTCTTGTATTGGTGGGTGCGGTTCTTCACCATGGATCATTTACTCATTCATTGTGATTATTTCGGTATGGTGTGGCATCATATCTATCAGTGGCTAGGCATCTCATTTACTGCTTCAGCGTCCGCTAGTGATCACCTTTATCATTTTGGTCACTTGGTGGGGTTACCGCGATTGTCTCACTCTTTTATGACGGTAATTTGGATGGCTACTGTCTAGGTTATTTGGAAGGAAAGAAACAACAAGATTTTTAACCAGAAGATTGACACTTTGGATCATTCAGTAGACAAAGTTAAATTTATGTCTTTTTCTTGGCTACAGGCGAATATGCCTACTTTCGCCTACAGTTACAATGATTGGTGGCGTCACCCTTTACCTTGTATGGGTGTTGTTTTGTAGCTTGTTTTGATTTATTTCTCTTTAGAAGTGATTTTTTTGGCACTAGACTTGTATCTGTGACTTTTGGGGGGTGGTTCTCTCTTGCACATCTTGTGCTAGATGAATCACCTTTTGTGTTATAATATATTCCATTTTGGCTTGTTCAAAAAAAAATAAGCCTACAATTTCGACCTAGGCTAGAGAAAGTGCTATGGTGTGGACAATATTAGTTATTTGCGGAATGTCATCTTAGATTAAATAAGGAGAAATTCTAATATGGTCACAAGACCAAATAAAAAGTGTTTGGTCACACACACATAAATAAATATTTTTTTAATAATAAAGAGGAAATTGATAAAAAAAAAATGATTGAATATTTTAAGGACCATCTTTTTATTTACCAAATATCTATCAAATTGGTTCCTACTAGAATGAATAACTTACCAGATTTTGAACAAAATACAGTCACCCTAAACTCCAAAACCCTCTCTCATTTGATCAATACAATACAAGGTTGTCCTTTAATCATCACAATTTGCAGCTTAAATGTCCTTTGAATAAAGAGGAAATTGATAAAAAAAAATGATTGAATATTTTACCTTTCACTTAAAAAATGATTGAATATTTTAAGGACCATCTTTCTATCTAGTAATTGATGTAACGGGACCTCTTTTTGATGAAATACTCGAGCGTTTCTTTCTATCCAAATTACCCACACACAAGAAAGCCATATGATATTAAAAGCTGAGCGGTTGCGTTTGGAAAACCCGCCTAAGGTGCCAAATTGAAACAAATGATCTGACACATGTTCGGGAAACACTATGTGGTACCTGAGCCAGTGAGAAATATCATACCACAGTTTACCAAAAAAATCACAAGAGAAGAACAAGTGTTTTGCGTCTTCCATCATGCCACATCCACCCACACAAAGCTGAGCATTTGGTTGTAAAATTTGTCTTTTAACTAAATTGTCTGTTGTTGGTAACCTATTACGCATCAGACGCCAAGCAAAGAGACTGACTTTTAAAGGCACTTCCTTATTCCAAATTTCAGTTATGTGATCAGCTGCCAAATTGTTATTTGTTGATGACAACAAGTGGTTATAAACATTTGTGACATTATATTTGTTGGATGCATGTAAATGCCAAATCCACCTATCAGAATGAGTAGGCTGCAAAATAATATTAGTTAAAAAATCACAACACTCCCGCACTTTCTCCTCCTCCCAAGCTAACAAGCGACGCCGCCACTTCCAAGCTTCACCCTCCTCCCCCCACCCAAGCGAATACATTTCAGACACCATTGCCATTTTATTAGTAGCAAGATCAAAAAGGCGGCTAAAACTATTTTTCAAAACCATACCATCAATCCAAGGATCCCACCAAAATAAAGTTTGTGTTTCATCTCCTACCTCCCGCCCAACATTAGTATCAAACCGCCGACCACCTCCCACACCAGCCCCCTTTTTAATATTAATCAAATTATTCCACCAAACAGAGTTAAACTGCCCCTTCTCAGCGATTATTCCTCCTACCTCCCTGTATCGAGATGCTAAATTATGTATCATTAAATGAGAGTTAAACAAAGTTTGGATTATTTCTACTACCTCCGGTCCTTTTTATAAGAAATAGTTAACTTTTTAGATACATTGAATAAATTATGTATTTGGTTTAGATTCTAGACTAGATACGTAAATTATTCAATGTATCAAAAAAGTCAATTGTTTTTTGTAAATAGGATCGAAGGGAGTATTTTATTAGGATTTAACTATTTTTTTAAAATAAGAATTTAACTATAATTTATTATTGATAATTTAAAAAATATTATAAAAAAATGAAAGTTAAAAATGGAATAAAAAATCTTGTATAAATGAGCGTATCCACTTTTTACATTGTTATTGTTATTAATGTGCTTTATATTTTATTGGGAAATGTTAACGAGTGTCCCGAACACTCTTTATTGAAAACAAAAATATTGGAAACATTACACAATATTTCTCGAAAAAAGAATATTGGAAACAATCTCTGGTTATAACGACAATGTAATAATACGTGTCATAATAATGATAATAATAATTAGAAATTATAATCCCTAAAAAAATATAAATAATAATAACGGCACAATTATTTTAATGATAAAAATAATATAAAATATATTTTTCACAAAAGTAACATATAACCCTTGCTAATTATTTTGTATTAAATATACTGCTACTATTTTTTTTTAAATAAAATTATGAAAACAAAAGTATTATATATATTAAATTCTACGTAACACTACCAAAAATATATATTAAATAATGAAAGAATAACTTGTAAAATAAAATTTCGGTAAAGTAAAAAAAAACTTGTAAATTAAATTATGTCAATTTATTATATTTTTCGCCTTATTTAATTCATTCTTAGTATATAGTGATGTATTCTTGAAATATAATTATTTTTTTTTAATGCATAAAATTAAATGGAATGAGCTTTGGCCAAAAATTGTTGGATGTTACTTTAAAAAATTATTTCTCGACAATTTATTTCACAAGCACCTCTTTACAACTCACGCTGGGAACCTATTCTTTTATTTTTTTAATATTATATTTCAATATATTTTTTTCTTCCATTTAACTTTATTTTATTTTATTTTATTTTTTTGAACCGTTCCATTTAATTTTTTAAGGAGGTTCTATTTAATTTTAATCTTTTTTTGAAAGGAATTTTTTTATTATCTTTTTATTACTTATATATTTAATTTCAATATTGTTTAATCATCACAACCTCACAAATATTTTATTCATGTTGTCATTTAATGATACCAAATATTTTGATTTCCTTTCTTCAACCTCGCGAATATATACACACATATTAACGTTTAGAGTAATATTTTATGTCTCTCTGTTTTTTTTTGTTACACTAATGCATATAATTTTTTTTAGTGTTGCTTGGTTGAGTGCTACCTCACCGATTTTTTTTTTTTAACTATTTTCCAATTTTTATATTTTTAAAAACTTTTAACTATTTTTCAATTTTTTTAATTTTAATTATTTTCCAATTTTTTTCTCCCAAATTTAGTTGTTTCTAGATTGCCGTTGTGGGAGATTAAGATACCATTTGACCCAGTTTTTTTTTCGACTTCTCTACATTTTTAAGGAGAAGTTAGGTCAAATACAATATCAATTAAGTACTTACAAAAAAGATACTTTTTTTGACAAAAAAAAAATACTTTTTTTTAATGCATAAAATTGAATGGAATGAGCTTTGGCCAAAAGTTGTTTAATACTACTTCAAAAAACTACTTCTCGACAATTTATTTCACAAGCATCTCTCTTCAATTCACGTTGGGAACCTTTTCTTTTATTTTTTAATATTATATTTCAATATTTTTTTCTTCCATTTAATTTTCTTTTTGAGCCGTTCCATTTAATATTTTTTAAGGAGGTTCCATTTAATTATATTACATTTTTTTAAAGGAATTTTATTATCTTTTTATCACTTATATATTTAATTTCAATATCGTTTAATCATCACAACCACGCAAATATTTTATTACCTTGCTGTTTTTCCTCGGCACTCCTTGGGCGAGGATTAACGCTTTTATGTGGTAATATATTTCATTTTAGCCTCTTCAAAAAAAAAATCGTTTAATCATCACAACCTCATAATTTTTTTTATTCACGTTGTCATTTAATGATACCAAATATTTTTATTTTATTTTTTCAACCTAGCAAATATATACACACACATTTGCGTTTAGAGTAATACTTTATGTGTGTCTGTTTTTTTCACGCTAATGCGTATAATTTTTTTGACGTTGCATAATGCGTATGATTATTTTTATAAAATTTTTATTTTAATTAAAAGTAAAATTGTAGATGTCTTTACTTCAAAAAGGTAAAGATGTCTAAACGACCTTTATATTGTAACAAACTATGCATATCTTTTTCTTATTCAAAAAACTAAACATATCTGTTTCCGTGACACCAACAATGTAACAAATATAATATCATATCATATAATATAAATTCTTATCTTTTTGAAAGACCCCAAAAATATGGTATTCTTATAACGAAATTTGTTATAGAGTATAATTGAAATAGAAAAAACCAACTATTTTGATATTATTTGTGCTATTATTTCAGGTTCCTTAAAGTGTTTCTCCTATTCAAATATTTAACATGTCATTTATATGATGATACAAATTTGCATTCATGTCACAGAAAATAAACGTTATTGATTAAATATAGTATTTGTAAAAAAATTATCTTTTATTTTTTAATATTTTTAGCCTTCAGAAAATATTTTAAACATTTTTTTATTTATTTTGTTAATTCATAATAAATTCAAAGTTTTGTCGTCGTGAGTTTAACTCAGTTGATAGGAACAATGCATAAATATATGTCAATTCCGGGGTTCAAACCCTGGACATCATTAAAAAAATAATAAATTCAAAGTTTGTACAATATTTTGCCAAACAACATTTAACTTAAAAATATCTTTAAAACTAAAAAAACAAAAAAACCAAACAACTTTAGATTCTTTCTTAAAGGCCTTTATTTTTTCACAATTCTGAATTTTAAGGGTTTTTTTTTCTTTCAATTATTAATGGATTATGTACCAGAAATTGTTATGTTGCATGACTGTAGAAAAATCTTCCTTTGTTATGTGCAGTATAGTAGAGGTCATGATGATTGAATTTTAGCTCATGGTAAGGTTTTGACACAATTGTTATTTTAATTTCTGGTACTGTAGTTGAAAAAAACTGATGCATGTGGGTTATTTTAGTTTTTGTGAGTAATCCTAAAGCTGTAACAGTTTTCATATTTGGTTTATTCTTTCTTATATCATTGAGTCGTACGAAAGTTGATTGGTGTAAATTTGTTTTGGTCATATCATTGAGGTCCAGAAAGTTGATGATACAAAAATTTGTGCATTTAAGATCATGTTGATTTGGTGATACAAAAATTGATCACATAGATATATGTTAGCTTCTTTCGATATCAAAATGAACAAAGGGAATAAAATTAAATGATGTATTATTTTATTTCTATATAGGACTTTCAATGTCAATGGATTATGACTACATTAAGAATCTCAAAAATGATTTGGACATTCGGAAAATAGGATTTGGAGTGCTGGATTCTTATATTGTGACTAGTAGTAATGAGAATAAACATATGAAGCTCATTATTTGTGAAGCAAAGGTTAGATGAGTTAGTTAAGATTTGTTATAATTTCTTTTATGAGTTATCAATGTTACTTATTAGTGTACATTTTGATTTATTTATATTTTTTGGTTTCTTTCTTGGATTTAAGGTAATCGAGTTCATGTAATAACTCGATATAGAGAATTGGAGCATCGGAAGGCTTTGATCGAGGAAGACAAGACTAATGAGTCAATAATTAGTGTTTTTAATATAATATTTGAGTCTGTTTTATTTAGATTTGATTTCGTTTTATTTAATATTATTTCCTTTTTAGAACTATTTTACTTCAATTGCAAGTTATTATATTTCAAGAACAAATAATTGATAGATTGAGTCTTGGAGCAAAAAAAAGAGGAATAGGACCTGATTCGGGATGAAAATACGAAACTATGGGACAAAAATATGTCACCCCCAGGTTAGAGACTTGGCACGGCCCGTGCCACCAGCAGCACGGCCGTGCCAGCCTTCAGGATGCTCTTTTGCTGCTTCTGCTTCATGGACAAGCTACCTATTAGTTTATTTCTGACCTAAAAGCCCGTGGTTTCTTGTGGAACATTCTAGTGTTATATTTCTTAGGGCTTAAGTCATTGTAAACTATAAATAGAGTAGCTAGCTATCACAACAATTCATCTTTTGTTCTTGGAATTCAATAGTGACAATTGTCTTTCTTAATAAAGGTTCTTTCTTTACTTTCTTGTTATTTTACTTTATGTTCTTCTTCTTCTCTTCTATGTCTACGATGAACATGAGTGAGTAGACTCTTCTTGTCTTGGGATTGTTGGATAAGTCTAATGACATAATCCTAATCAAACCAAGTCATAAACCCTAATTTTATATAAATCTCCTTTCTAATCTATTTCATTGTTTTTATAATGAATTAACAAATACCAAACTCATAATGCGACAACGGAGGGTTAGTACTTGTTAATTCATCATCTCAAATATCAATTCATAATGCGACAGCGGAGCTTTGATATTGGAACAAGTGAAATTAGACAAGGGCTGCCAAACATGAGAATAGTCTAGCAAACCTTGAGACATATAAAGTTTTGTTCTTCAAGGATTCTAATAGCAATAAACCATGAGAATAGGCGTGGTTGCTAGAGGAACACACTCACTGACTTCGAAAGAATCTTATCTTTAGAAAGTAGGTCGAATATAAAGTTTAGGTTTAGGGTTTGTTTGTGAAGGGTTTGTTATTATGATGAACCAATAATCCCAAGACGCTTTTTATTATTAATCTTTTAAAACCGTAAAAGTTCAATCTTTACAAACTGAACTTTCTTCTAATCATCTTCTAAAAGTTATTTAAGTTAAACAACTCCCTGTTGGAACGATACTCTCTTTTTACTACTTCGGTAGAACCGTGCACTTGCGGTTTTACTCATCAAAGACTTATACATTGTATAATTGTCATGTGCTTGATAACGACATTGCATTTAATCCCTTTAAGGTTGTTTTTGGTTCTGGTACAAAGGTGCAGAAGTATGACAAGTTTACTAACGTTCTTACTCATGAATTAAGGAAATTCAAGATGGAAATTTCAAAACTGGTGTTTTATATGGTATAGTTATGTGCTTTAATTTATTTATGTGTTTTCTCCAATTATAATGTTCTTATAGATCTAATTTCTTTTTAAGAAATCATCGGGCTTCTTCATGAGATTGTCAAGACAACGCCAATTGGGACTGGAAAGAAACCATGTACGAACATTGTGTTGAAAGATAAAAGGTATTATTTTCTAATTTGTCAGCATTAGATGATAGGATTTTGTATAAGTTTGATAATGACCTGAAAGATGTTTTTCCTTATGCAGAGAGAATATAATTGATGTAACACTATGGGAAAAATACTTCGTAGCTTTACCATTTACCATCTATTTACCTTGAGTTCTTTGCTTCCATTTTGTTGTCAATGACAACCCAAATATATGTAACAATTGGTCAGCTGCTCTTCAACCTACATCATTCGGTTGTTGAGAAGTTTAAGACTTAGTAAGTTTGCATTATGATTTCACAATACAGTGTTAGAGTAACTTATTATTTAAAAATCTGATTTTATTGTTTTTTGACCATGTTCCTTGAATTTTTGTCGTGACCTTAACACTTCTCAAGCGCAGAGTCAAAACTTTAGTCAAAACTTAAGTTAGAGTTTGGCTTTTGCTCAACGTACTTCGTACAACGATTTTTCCAATCTATCTCAAGTTAGACCAATTGCTGAATTTATAAACTTAGTTAAGGTCTGTTTTTTTATGCACAAACATGCTTTGAGTTTTTTTACACACAAATTAAAAATACATATTGCACTATTCTTTATTACTTGTGCATAATTTGTGTTAGGATACATACCGCATCACTATTTGGAAAACAACTAAATTCAATCCTAACCAGTTTGGATGGTATTATGAGAGTTGCATCAAATGTTCGAAGACATCAATGCCAAATGATGCTAGCTATAGATGCACATGCGGGAGTGATGCTTAATTTCCATTTGTTTCAACAATGTTAATTGGTCAACAGGGTACATATAATGCACATGCATGCATTTATCTAGACTTTATAGGAAGATAAATTAGAAGTCATGATATACTTTCTTTAGCTTAAAATCAGTTATGCTACCTTTATTTTATAAATTATAAGTAACTATATTCACATATATCTTATCCATGTTAATATGCATTAGACTAATATTGCAGTTATTTTCCTGTATAGCATTTCCCAAACGAGGTGTCAAGAAAAATTCCGAAAGAAAAGCGCAAAACAATCACTCTTATTGATGACCATACACAGAGAAAGTATAAGTGTCGCCTCATTACCGCTGAAAGAGCAAGCTATGAAAAATACTTGGGTGGGCAGTGGTTCAATTTCTGTAGAGAACGTGTGATGGAAGAAGGTGGTAAGCTCATCTTTGATCTCGAAAAGTCACTGAAGAACTTGCACGTTTGAGTTGTTTCAAAGTAGATCTTTGCTGCTGAACTATTTGAACTTCTACTATTTTGGCGTATCACTTTGGACTTAATCGTAAACTATCTTGGCTTTGGGATGCCATTTGTTCTTTTCATTTTGTCTGATGTAAATATTGACAAAAATCCCTTTTTGTTTGGTCTATGACACTTGCAGTCTCTTTATAATGCTTTGGTAAATGTTTTAGAAATGTACATATAGCTGAAATTTGTGCAATATGCTTGCTTGATTTTCACATTTATGAAGGGCAACAATTTTTTAAGAGATGCAGCTATTTCCCTTAATTTGCTCATTTCTCCTTTATAACAAAGATTTTTAAAAATACAGTATTCAACCCGTGCGAAATAAACAATTTGATGTAGCCTTTTATTATCGTCACCTTAAAATAATTATACTACAATCATTTTGCACATAATATCTAATTAACATTGCAATTTGTTTCTTTCCTAGCACTTCCCGAATGAGATATCAAGGACAAATTCTCAAAGGAAAGCGGAAAACGATAACACTAATCGACAATCTAGCTCAAAAAAGGTACAAGTGTCGCTTGATAACTGCGGAAAGAGCAAGCTACGAAAAGTGTTTAGGAGGCCAATGGTTCAACTTTTGTCGGAAAAGAAAATTAGACGTAGGCGGTATATTAATCTTTAATATAGAGAGACCACCTAAAATTATGCACGTTCAAGTCGTTCCCAAATAGATCTTCAAAGTTCATGGTCCACACTTGTGACAAATCGCCTTAGCTCTAATGCTAGACTAGATTATCTTGACTCAGTGATGCTACTTCTTAGATTGACTTTGTCTGATGTAAATATATGTAGTAATCCCTTTTGAAAAACTCTATAACAGTGGCACTCCCTCTTATAATTTAGGCTAGTATGTAACCATAATTTACACATTATTGGTTCCTTCATTGGTTCCAATTATTTTCATCTTCATTATTATGTCCAATTCCTCGCCTAACGAAATAAATATGCACTCTTCTAATGATTTGATAAATATTTTACGATGAATAGCAATGTTCTGTAATTTCAACATTTATCTTCCCGAACAAATTTTTTATTAAATACGTTATTGAACCCGTGCGAAGCACGGGTTTGTAACTAGTTTGACATGTATTCTTAGCAACACTAGCTTAGTCTTTTTAACATTCACTTATTATTAGGTGAAATATATACAGATCACTCCACTTTAAAAATAAACCTCACATAAAGTGGTATGATGCTAGCATTATTGTTAAATTTTTTAGTAGTCAACCTTCTTTCTTACTTTTATTTATTATTTGTGGACATACTAAATTTATTCAGTTTGATTGGGTGAAATAATTAGGAGAAAAAATGAGTATTACATCAAATTTTTTATTTCTTCATGATATATGTTTTTTTTGTTGGAAAACATCTCTTAACTCTACACATTCAACTAAATTAATCTAGTTATTATGTTTTATTTTTAAGAATATCAAAATCTAACATGCTAGAAAGAAATACTAGTGGTTAAAATCTAACATATTATAAAGAATAGGCTTTTATATGTGTTTAATCCCTGTAAATAGGGGCCATTCAAAAAATGGTCCCTGTATTCCTTAGTCATGACATTTTACCCTCCCAAAATTTAATCATTTAAAAGCTGGTCCTTCCCTCCACTTAATCACTGCCACGTCACTAGATTAGCTGATGTGGCACATTGACTCAGCAAAGTTTGGCGTGAAGTGACAAAAATATCCCTCCTTCCATCAGAGGGCAGCGAAATTACTTGGGGGTATTTTGCATATTATAGGGATATTGCATATTATATGCAGGGGCCGGGGTTCTAACCTCGGACACCCCACTTCTCCACAATTAAATTGTGTGAGCTCTAGCCACTAGGCTACTTAAAAAAAAAAAGCAAATTTAATATACTTCCTTTTTTGGTCAAACAAATTTAATATACTTATCATACAAACATAATTTATAAGGACATCCACTATCATCTAAATCATCTCTAATTTACCAATTTTGATTTTCATGTTTTATAAAAATTATTTTTTTACTTGAAGTAATTAGTCACTTACATAGTTTACAACTTTGAGTCCCAAAATCCGTGTCTGCACCGAGACCATAATTTATCTTGTTCTAGATATCATTTTTACAATCTGACTTTTGAAAACGCACGTAGACCTGCATTTTGTGAACCTAATATGCAAAAATTAGTTCCAACAGTGAACGGAGGTGCAGTCGCAATTCTACAATGTGTGACTGGTTTAGCACTACTAGAAAAAGCAAAATTAGCGAGGGAAATTAGTGACGGAAAAAATGAAATTCCTCACAAATTCTTTGGTCGCAAAATTTAGTGACGGGATTAGAGAGGGATTTCACATTTTCCCTCGTTAAATATCCCTCACTAATTTTTGTTTTTTTAGTAGCGTAGGAAAAACGAAAATAGCTCAAGACTTTCACCAATTTTGAGAATGGAATGAAAAGGTTCAACCAATAATTGTTTTATTTGGGAAAGAACATGGTTGGAACTGAATTTGTGATGTTCGTGAACCCATAGGTAATCGAACCAAGGAGAGAAATGATAATCACATATGTTAGAACCAAGGAGTGGGTAGTGTAATTTAATTAGTGAGAAGCAAACTGATTGTAAGAGAATTGGAATACGTGGTTAACGTGTGGTTTGTTTTTAGGATCAAAATAACTATTTCATTGGATATATAGTGAAAAATAAGGCTTACATGAAGCTTATAACTGGTACACGTTCAACAATCAAGGAGTTAAGAATTTGTCAAAGAGTACTAATTCAAAACCTAGGGTCTGGCTCAGCTATTTTGGCAGAACTTTATGCTGCTATGATGCCATAAAAATTGCCTCAATTGGAATAGTTTGTGGTTTGAAACAGATTCAAGAATCGTGATGCTTGCTTTCTTTCAAGTTTTATAGTTTCTTGGTGTATAAGAAACATATGGTTTAACTTTTTAGTGAGATTTAGACATGAATTTTATTGTTACCCATAATTATAGAGAGAGAAACTCATGTGCTGATCAACTTTTAAATTTGGGATTAACCGAAAATGGTTTCACTTCGTGGGATGAATTCCCTAATATATAGTATTAGGCTAGAGATTATTAGAAACAAGTTTGGGCTTCCCAACTTTAGATATGTTAATTTTTGAGGAGATATAAAAAAATTAATAATTGATTAATGACCAAAAAATTCATATTTATAAATTGTATGCTCAAACGACTCTCTTTATCTCGTGAGTTTAACTCAGTTGCTAAGGACAATGCATAATATATGCAATATTCGGGTTCGAACCCCGAATTCAAAAAAAAAAGACTCTCTTTACATACTCTTTTCTAAAAATATAACGCGAAAACAATAAAGTATAAAATTATTATAACCGGTAAATTATGATTGTTCTATTTTTTATGTCGACAATATTTAAAGAAAAACTAATATCTTTAACATATATTTGTTTCTTTAAATATATTTATAATAAATTATAATTATTATATCACAGTTAATTTTTATCTAAAAGATATAAATGTTAAATTAAATTAATTGTTTATAGGAAAACTATTGTCGTTTGTATGAATTATACATTCTAACGACACTCTTAGTGACTTATTTACAATAAATAACTTAAAATACTGGTTGTGTTGGCATATGATTTTGAAGTGTTCTCCTCATTAAAGTGTCGGGTTTGATTCTCATCAGTTTCAAATTGAGTAGCTATATAAAAATACATATAAATGATCTGCAAAGTTTCGTAACATTTCAAATAAGCCTCGATTTATTTTGATTTTTCGATCGAAATGCATAAAATCACAATTGATGATCTGCAAGGAACTGGGCTTAAGGCAACTGAGCCAACTCCAGTTAACCGCAGCTGACTCAGCGATAGTTAACTGCAGTCTGAAAAGACACAACGGTAATTAACTACTGTTGAAGGCAGAAACATATTTTCCATGTGTTTTTAATAAAAGTTGAATGTGAAAAAAGCAATTTTCAAATTATGGTAGGTGGGTTGCATAGTAGTTGGTTTAGGCCTTTTGGGCATTTGGACAAGTACACAATTGAAAGGTAAGATTATACTTCGCACCCTTTAAGTTGCTTTCTATACTCCACGAACCATGTGATTTTTTTATTTTATTTTATAAACTACCTCTTAATAAACATATATATAAAAAATCAAATTCATTTGTAAAAACCACAGAACAATCCGAAACTGAAGAATTTATTCTAGGTTTTTCATTTTCGAAAAATGCAGAACAAAAAAAGTTTTAAAAGACAAAAACCTTCGCTCTAAAAAAGAGGAAAATTTAAAAGTATTTTTTGTGTTTGTCAAAGAGTGATTCTTTTCTCTTACTTATATCTCCTGATGCAATGAAAATTTAAAGATGTGTGGCTCTTGATAAACAAAATGTGTGTATATTGGTTAATTTTTAAAGAAATTATTCTTGTAGTAAAAAAACTAGTTTGGTAAAAAGATTTCGTTGATAAAAATAAATTGTTGGTTTGATGAAAAAACAAAATAGTGCCAGAAATTGATTATGATGAGTTGATTTTGTTGTACTCACCAATCAAATCCAGAACAAAACAAAACTAAAATAATTTAGAAAAAGAATAAATGTTGCTTTAGGAACTCAATCAACCAAACGGACTCGAGAAGTTAAAAATAACTTGATAGCAATGTTCTTTTTTGGCTTACAAAACTTGGAAATTGAATATATAATTGTAAGACCATTGCCATTGCAAACGTGGTTTTGGCTAATTTGCTACTCTTTTTTTTAATGGAAAACATATATATATATAGAAGATAACTAATGCACTTAGAGAATGGAACACATGAGGTGACCAAAAAACCCACCCACGAACAAAAAAAGAGCATCACTAACACCATCGAATTATATATCACTCTTTTGGAATTTACGATTTCGTTTAATTATTCACTATATGTTTTCTTAGGTCAAATATTTTTTTTATACAATAATTAATAAACGAACATCTTTATGTATTCTCTTTGGGTCCCGTTTGAATTGACTTATTTTAAGCTTATGTGGCTTATCTACTCTCATAAGCCTTTTTAAAGGTGTTTGGGCAAATAAATAAAAATAGTTTATCATAGTTTCATAAGCTGCTTATGCTATATTTTAATAAGCCTAGATTTTCAGCTTACCCTCCGGCTTAACAAGGAGCTTATGAATTTATGTAACCTCCTTCGATTCTCTCCGGATCCACTTTTTCAAAACATATATTTTAATTATAATGTTAGTTATTTTGGCGGTACATGAGTAACGATTAACAAAATTATTATATACTTATCTTACTAAAGTAACACACATAACTAAGATTTTTATTAGTTTTTTTTAAGGAAGATTTTTATTATTATTTTGTTACGTAATAAAATGAAACTGAATAAAAAAACAAATTTAACTTGTCTTTTTGTTAACAAACTGTACACTAATATCTATATGGAGTATATGGTTGTCTTATATGAATATTAATATTTTTTTTTAAGGACGAATATTGATTATACTATATAATATATATATATATATATATATATAATTAATATATTATAATATTGTTTTTTACATCTTGATTAATTATATCATAAAAAAAATCTTAATAATTGTGATTCGATTCTTTGATTTTTTGTTAAATTAATAATATTTAAAATTTCGATAATTGTTTATGTAATGTCATATCCAAACACTTCAATTTATGTAAGTACTTTTTAGTGTACATATCCAAACATAAATAGCTTATCAAGTATAAGAGTTTATGATGTAAGCTCTAATGTTATTAATG
>Ga0228711_1000277_pt1 | contig 55907 bp, 26 predicted proteins | sample MedpolnodulmetaG_2_FD_177996 | JGI IMG/M metagenome (GOLD analysis project Ga0228711, IMG submission 177996) | Root nodule microbial communities from Medicago polymorpha collected in Santa Monica, California, United States - brown nodules | ecosystem: Host-associated > Plants > Roots > Nodule... | reverse complement strand
GCTTGCTTTGCTGTGATCGAGATTCCTGCCTTCAGATTCCACACTTCGAGGTAACAATCGAATCACTGATTCATGTGTTAATTCGTAATGATCCAAGGAAAGAAAATCGAAATTTTATCCGCTGCTTAATTCTGAAAACGATTCGATTTTCCTTCATGGTCCTGATGTGCTATCAATCCAACAGGAAGTTCAGGACCTAGATGCTACTGAGGTTCTGAATAAAAGGACCACGAGTGGCAAACCAACTGAATCCTCTTAGACTCTTCTTTCTCAGTCATCCATTCCCAAGAAGAAAAGGAAGTTAGCTGTCAAGAAATTGAGGGAAGCCAGCCTTGCTGAAGTAGAACAAGAAGAAGTTGCAACTACACTGGTCACAAGAGAGCTCATAAGGAAAAAAGCTGAAGAAGAAGCAGCTGTGAAGAAAGCTCTTGAGATTGCTGCTGAAATCTCAGTTCCCTCTGAAGTCTTGATGAAGGAATCATCTGCTGAAGCATCTCAGAAGGTAGTAGAGCTCACAGAAAACCTTAAACAAATGGTTAAGACTAGTGATGTGTTGAAGACTGATGAAGAGGTCCAGATGAAGAGAGTTGCTACTTCAGAAGTTGATGCTTTAGAAGTTGTTCAAGGTAATCCTGATTCTCTACACTCTTCTAACATCATTGAGATAGAATCTAGCTCAGAATCATTCCAAACCTCAACTTCAACCTCAACCTCAGACTCATCTGATTTAGATGATGTCCCCTTTGTTGGAACAAACTACGTTTAACAAACATTACCCTTAGAGTAGGGGAGATTGTTGGAACGAAATATGTTTAACATACTTTACCCTTAGAGTTTTGATGATAACAAGGTATTAAAAATTGTCAATTGGATATGCTAATATTTTTTCAAGTGTACAGGACCATAAACAAAAATTTGATATCTTTATAAGGTTCTGGAAGAACAAAAGAGAGCAAAGGAATCAACAAAAAGGAAGCTTGAAGCATCTGAAGAAAAGTGCATATGAAGTACAAGTGCTCCTGAAGTGATGACGTCATCAGAAGCAAGTTCGTTAGAAGCACCTCATCATAAGCAAGATCACCAGATGTTGAAGTTCATCAGGAGATGAAAGACTTAAAGGTTCAAAGGCTGGGTAATTGATTTAATCACGCCTAAGCATTGCAAAAGACTAAAAGAGTGTAACAACGACCCTTGAGATGAAATTTAAAAGCATTGGATGCTTGTTCTATCAAGAGCGTTGACAAAGGACAATTGTACGAACTATACAACCACTTCCTCCACTACTCTGTTCGTGTCCGTGCAACAAGACAAGAATAACAGCTCTGCCTGTAGAAATGTTCCTTCAAACTAGGAATGCATTTGAAATTAATCCTTCATAGGACAATAACCATATCAGGCAAAAGATCATTGGTAATTTTCAACAAGCTTCAAACGACTCTTTTTGTGCTGAAAACTTTCCAACGTATCTTTCACACCTCTATATAAAGGAGTGAAAACCTGCTAGTTGGATAATACAGACACACACAAAAGCAAGACTCATACAACAACTCAAAGTCCAAAACTCTGTTATTGTTCTGCATTTAAAGTCACTAAGAATTTCTTATCAAAGTTCATATTTTAGAAATTCTATAGTCTTAAGAGTCTGTATCTGATTTGTTTTGTGAACACCACTGATTGTATATCAAGTGTTCAAACTCAAACAAACTTCTTTGTAATTCTGTTTGATTAGAAGTCTCTTGCTTGTGTGCTTGAGCATTGGAAGTCTCTTGCTTGTGTGCTTGAGCATAGGAAATCTCTTGCAATTGTGCTTGAGTAATTTGAAGTCTCGTGCTAGTTGTAGCATTGAGCAGTTGTAATTTGATATTACATTTTAGTGAACTCTCCTTGGAAGTGCAAGGGGGACATGACTACTTCCGGTTTGTGGAAGGAACCTGTATAATTGCTTTGTGTCTTTCTTCTCTCTCTCTCTCTGTTTTTATCCGTTGCATTTAGATTCTGATTATCACGTCAGAAGCTGAACTTTATCTGCTTCTAATCTGTGACTTCAGTAGGAGAAAACGAAGAAAAAGCAAACACAATTCAACCCCCCCTTCTTGAATTTTTCTCACCTTCAATTATTTCAGTGGTGTTCTCCTAGGTACATACTTCACTTTCATTCATTATTACATCCATGTTAATTTGAACCTTCTGAGCTTTTGGATCATACAATTTGTATGCTCCAGTTGAATGGTAATCTATTGGAACCATATTCTCACTCTTATCATTTAGCTTGCTTCTCTTTGCATCTGGGATGTGTTTATAGGAAATTGAGCCAAAAACCTTTAGATGATGAACATTTGGTTTTCTTCCACTCCAAACTTCTTCTGGAACTTTGTTCTTCAGTTTCTTAGTTAGGTACTTGTTCATAATATAAGTAGATGTATTGACTGCTCTTCCCAAAACATATAAGGCATGTCCTTCTGCTTTGGCATGCTTCTAGCCATATCAAGTATGATTCTATTCATTCTCTCTACTAAACCATTGAGTTAGGGAGTGTAGGGAGATGTAACTTCATGAGATATACCTTCTTTAGTGTAGAATTCTTCAAAATTCTTTGAGGTATACTCTCCACCACCATCAGTTCTTAAGATTTAATTGATTTTTCACTTTCTTTCTCAACTACGACCTTAAATCTCTTGAATACTTCTAAAGCTTCACTCTTCAGCTTAATTGTGTATATCCACAACATTATGGTATGATCATCTACAAAAGTGATGAAGTACTTGCTTCCTCCTATTGTAGGTGTCTCAAATGGCCCACAAATATCAGAAAATATGATTTCTAGAGCAACTTTTGATCCCTTAGGCTTCTCAGATACAAAAGGGAGACTACTTTGCTTTCCTCTTAAGCAAACTTCACATTTTTTCTTGTGTGCATCCAAAACTGTTAGTCATGACACTAAAGTTTTACAGCTCAAATAAGTTAAGCTTCTAAAATTTAGATGACCATAGCTCTTATGCCATAACCAGTTCGAGTCTTCATCAATTATAGTTGACATGCAAACTTCTTTTGAATTTTGAATGCTACACAAGAATGTCATGCTCTTTGGTAGCTTGGATTTCACCACCAATTTACCTTGCCTATAATAGAGATGCAAGATATTACCTTACATTGTGACTGAAAACCCTTTCTCAATCAATTTTCCAATGCTCAATAGATTGTATTTCATTCCTGGAACATATAACACCTTATCAATTAGTGCATTTTTCCCATCTTTCATTTTGATAGCAATATCTCCAATTCCTTCTAATGCAAGGTTTCTACTATCTGCATGTCTGACATTTGTTTTCCTGCTTGAATCAAAGTTAATCAGTCTTTCTTTATGTCCATTCATGTGATTTGAGCACCCTGAATCAAGATACCAATCTTCAAATAATGGATTTCCTTCACATGTAGTAGCCATTAACAAAACTCTACTTCAGAATTTGAATTATCTTGAGCCATATTTAGTTTCTCTTCACCTTTATGAATCTTTTTCCCATCTTTCTTGTGCTAACACTCATCAGCATAATGGTCAAACTTCTCACAATTATAACACTGAATCTTTCTTTTATCAAACTCTTTCTTCTTGCTCTGATTATTACCAGAACTTACTCCTCATTTAGAGGAATCACCTTTCTCATCAGACTTTCTCCACTTTCCCTTCTTGAACTTTCCTTTTTCTTTCTTCTTTAAATACTTGTCATATCCATCTTTCTTTGTGAATTGTGCTTGCAAGGCTTGTTGAGCAATTCTTTCTTATCCTCTTTCAATCGCCAACATCTCATGAGCTTCAAGGGATGATTGAAGTTCTTCAATCTTCAATGTCTTCACCTCCTTAGCTTCTTGTATGCCCACAACTATGAAATCAAATTTAGAACTAAGAGACCTCATGATCTTACCATCCACTTGTTGATCTGACACAACTTCTCCACAAGCCTTCATCAGATTCACTACAGCTAACAATTTGGAGAAGTAATCACTAATTCTTTCGCCATCCTCCATCAGCATGAACTCATACTTCCTTTTTAGTGACTGAAGCTTCACTTGCTTCACATTATCACTAGCTTCATAGAATTTTGCTAAGATATCCCAAGCTACCTTGGATCTTGTTATCTTTTTTTCAATGTGATTGGAATGCACATTATGCTGAATGTAAAATAAAGTCTTGCAGTCTTTCTTCTTCAATTCTTTGAAGGTTGCTCTTTGCACAATTGTGGGATTTTCACCAAGATCTTCATACCCATTCTTCACCAATTCAAGAAACTCTTGTGCTCCAAATAATGACTTCATCAATGCAATCCACCTTTCCCAGTTGTTTCCACCCATAGTCAACAAATTAGATGAAACAAAACCTCCATTTGTACCCATTATTGTTATGCAAGGAACTTCTGAAATTTCACACTTCACTCGTGTTTCCCATTATATTCACCCCTCACAAGTTCAATCGTGTTTCCCTGAATCTGAACCCAAGACTCTTGATGCCAATTGTTAGCGCACCAATTGATTTCTTACCTTGCAAGCAATCACAGTTTTAGAGGTTAATGGAGGAAGATGAAGATGAAGTTGGTTAGAGGTTGTTAGAGAGAGAATAGAGTACTGAAAAGTTATTATTTTCATTGATTGATGAATAGAGAAGTTACAAGAGTATATATACACATGACTTAGAGTGCAAATCACTTGTAACTAACTAACAAACTTATCCAAATGGTAAAGCTAAACAAACTTAACTCTATTAAACATGATTATGGATTAATCACAAATGGGAACTATTATATGTTCTTCATTAACATCAAGTATTTGCTTTAGTGTTTCTACAAGCATTTCAGACACAGGTTCCACTGTTGAAACAAGTTCGGTTCCTTGTCAACATCAATAAAATTTGCAACACTAGAGGTGCCAATGTGCTCCTTTCTCCCTTGTTAAACTCATTTTTTAGCAACATGTTTAGGTGCAACATGTTCCCTCGCCATTGGTTCTTTTTCCCGTGATATACTTTCTCTTTTTCTTTCATAGGATACAACCATTTGCAAGTTGAAACATTATGGTTAATGATACGACAATGAGAGAAAAACAACGGCAACCGTTCATACACCACTTTCACATCAAATGTATATCCCTCCCTCTCTACTTGTGAATTACAACTCCATTGATTGCTTTGTCGATTTGCATGATTTCTTCGTGAATTACATCAAAACACTCTAGAATTGCTATGCTTCTAAAAAGTAGACTTACATGATTCAAATATAGAAAACATTATTAATGTCCCGAAATCATAAGAAATTGTTCTAATACTCCTCTATTCTGGATGAAAAGCCTACTGAAAATGACTTAAAAATATGTTAAGAATAACGTAAGATGACATGTCATCAGTCAATAAAAGAATGTTTTATTTTGAAGGCTTTTTGAGTTTTGGTTGAGTAGAGGTAGAAGGTTTTGGTGGTACTAATGATTTTGGGTTGCCAAAAGTGATGAGAGTAGGGTTCAGAATCATTGTAGGTCCAGCAAAAGCCATTTGTGGTAATGGTTCTTGCTGCGAGTCAAGTTGAAAATCAATTTGTTCTGACATGGGAGAACATCTGGTTGAGCGCTTTAATATGTGTAGTGTGTTATGGTGATATTAATGAGTGCTGAAAACTAGCTTAAGAGACGAGTCATAGTCTACAAGTGGTGTAGGTTTGTTGAGCATCTAGTTCTTTTTTTTTTAAGGTTTTGGAAGGGTTTTAGAAAAAATAAAGTGTGAGTAAAGAAATGACGGGAAATGAGAGAACGAGATGAACTTTTGAGATTTAAGTGAGTTTTGAAATGGTTTCTTAAAAGTGGAGGGAGCGTTTTTAGCCGAAAAGATGAGAGAATTTAAAGAAGCTAGTTCGCCATAACTAGGAATCATTACCGGCTCTTATACGAAGAGAGAAACTAGGTTTTACTAGCCGTTACTATTTCATTATCACATTCAATCTAATGCTTACTTTTCATTAAACTTTAAATGAAAAATGAAGGAAATTCATCCATGATAAATCAATAACTTATAATTAATTGCATGCTTTTTATGTGTTTTTGTTAACTTATTCATTATTATACTTTTCACAGTCTTGTCAAAGTTTCTTTGAAAACTCAATTCTAGGAATAGTTATATCAATATCGCTATCGTTATTTTCATGGTTATTATTGAACCAAAGCGCACACTGAGAATGGTCGCAGTCTAACAATAAAGGTATTTCAAACATCTAAAACTCGAATAGTTCAAAAGGTTTTTCAATCTTATGGGTACTTTTATTCTTAAAAGGTCTGGTATCCAGAAGCATATTGAAATTAAAATCTTAACTGGTAGCTGAGTCTAGTCGCAGCAGGGTTCCTTAGTTTGATTTTCATGACATATTTGTGGTGGTGGCCCATGTATAGTTTGTTCTCGTGAATGTATTCAAGATGATAACTATCTATACTAATGCGGATGTAGACATTTGGTACACGTGGGATTAAAATTTCAAATAAACAATAATGCAAACTATATTAAAAATAAAAAATAACATTGTGTTTTATTTACAAAGGTTAATAGTCATTTTAGTCTTTGACTGTGTAATGATTAGTCATAATAGTCACTCAATGTAACAAAATTTCAAAATAGTCATTAATTGATTGAGCATTTCGTTAATCAAAATTGTTTTGAATATTAAAATACTTTGTTAATATTGTCATATCAGTCCTTCAATATATTTATTTATTGTCATTTTAAGGATTATTTTGACAAACAAAATGCAAAATAAAGAATTGTCTTAAAATTTTAATACATTAAAAGACTATTTTGACTATTTGTTACACATTCTGAAACCAAAATAACTATTATTCCTATTTATAATATAAAAAAATAGGAAAGTTTGATGTATGACTTTACCCAAACATGGCCATGAATGGAACTGTCCCTCCCTGATCTATAGCTAAAAATTCAAATTGAAATTTGAACCATACATTATATATGCATCAACAGTGCAGATTTTGTCTAAAACATTCGACGCAAGATCTCCAAGATTCCATAAGTACGCTACGTTGATCTAAATCATCAAGGACATTCTCAACCTTGATTGGTTTGGTTCCACAACTGACATCCTCTATTAAAGAAATAGTTGTGTTGATTTCATACCTCTCCTCTATTAGCCGTATAATACTTCTTTCCAGACTATGTGAGAACTTGGTTCCGTATATTGTACTCTTTTTGTTTGCTTTTGTTGTTTTTATTCTTAGTAAAAAAAATATGTTTTTTTTTTTAAGGAAGGAATGAAAAAAATAAGTTATATGATAGTTTTAATCTCTGAAGCCCGGATACGAGATACGATACGATACGGATATAATACTGCACCGATACGGAAAAATTTCAAAAAATCAAGATACGATACAGCTGAGATACGTTAATAAAAAAATTATATAATTAAATGTACAATATAATTATAACCATTTTTTTAATATGCAAATATATTAACAAAAAAAGTAATCATTCATAGGCTTGTAGCACATCAACATAAATATATATAATATTGACGATTAAGAGAGTGATATTGATTAGTCAATTACATACACAATATATCCCAAAAAGAGCACCATCAGTGCTATACTATATCCGTTAGTGTTATACTTTATCGATAAAAAAAAAAGCACTATATCCAAAAAAGAACACATCAGTACTCAAGAGTTAAGTTATTTTAGTTAACATTAAAAAATAAATCTATAAAAAATAAAATTTAATCTTCGGATACCCTCATGATACGTATCGGAAAGTATCGAGCAGGTATCGGTGCAGGAAATGCATGGGATACGATACGTCATCCATTTTGAAGTATCGGGGCTTCACAGATTTTAATTTTTTTAATAATACTTATCAGTTAAATCTATAACTTTACTATTTCATATGTCTTATATTTTATTTTTTTTATCTAATAGTATAGTGGTTAAAAATTCACCTCGTAAAATAAATAAACAGGTTTTCAGAGGTTCAAACTCCAATCCTTACATATATTATTCAATATTCTTACCAACTAAATTAAACTGACGTGAACTATATCATATGTTTTATTTTATATTTTATATTTTTTTTTATAAGGAAAGAGTAAAATGACATCAAACAAAGAGGATTTCAATTAAGTTGATACCCTTCTCTAATCTTTTGTCAAATGCTCATAAATATTATTAAAAAAAAGAAGGGAAAAATACATATAAACTAGGGACACATAAACCTAACCGAGTGAAACCACACAAGAGTGTAATTTGACCACAAACGGATGATACAAAAATTAAAACAACACACAAGTGTATCAACCTCTAATTAATCCTAAAACTAATTAAAGGTCTTCGATGTGGTGACCGGAGGGAGTACAATATACGGAACCAAGTTCTCACATAGTCCGCAAAGAAGAAATATTCGAAGGGAGTATTCATTTAATATCTCATTTCATATATTTCTCTCTCCGCAATAAATAACTAAAAGTAAAATTGATAAAACAACATATAATGTTGCATTGAAATTTGAAAATGACAGCTAAATAGGAATACAAATTTTCTCCAAAAGAGACACTTAAAAAAGAATCAAAAGATTACTACCAATTCAATATATTCTACCGTGCATTTATCATAATATAAATACACCAATACTTGAAAAGAGCCCTGAAAACTATTTTCATCTCTCCTTCGGTTATAAATTTTGTTTAATAAGTGTGAAATGAACAAATGACTCACTTAATTTAGGACAGGAGAGTAATTGTTAGCAAAAATGTAGAATTGGATTGGTTAAAAGCATAAGCTTTAAATCTGAGTTTCAAACTATCTCACGGCTGAGCTTCAGAATCAATTTGCCTTTTTGAAAGCCAAACATAAATTTTATTATGAAATAGTGTTTCATTGCTTCAAACGTAACTTTGGTGCATCCACCGTGCAACCAAATAGGTACTAAATCATATCATATCATATCATACTTTCAGAATCCTAATTATTTTCCCCAATTATTTTCCTCACAGTTCAAAGTCCTCCTAATTAATGAATAATGACCACCAATTAAATGTGCGCATGTTTGTACGTAACGAAACATAACTTTTTGTATTGGAGAAACATCATTTCGGTTGGTCATACATCTACAGTTTATGGCTATGATGTTTAAATTTTATGAGAAATCGTAACTTAGTATATTTTTTTTTAAATACGTAACTTAGTATTTTTTTTAAAGAACGTAACTTAGTGTGTTATTTATTATTTTATTTGTTTTACTAATAATACATTCATGTTACTCGTAAAAAAAAATTGCATGTGTATTATTTAGAATTTTTTTTGGTTACAAAATTTTTTTTTTATAACTTGTACGATCAATATTTTAAAATTATAAAAAAATCATATAAATATTTATTTTTAAATTACATAACATATGTATGAGCACATGTTTAGCAACGTTGTTAAGGTATGTTATTCGAATAACTTTTTTTTAATGGCAAATTATTTGAATAATTATTTTTGAAACAACTTACTCCATCCCGTCACTATTATAAACAAAAATCAATTTTTTAGGTTAATTCGATAAATAATATATTTAGTCTATATTATTGGTCAAATACATCATTTATTAAATGAATCCAAAAAGTTGATTTTTGCTTTTAATAGTGTCCGAAAGAAGTATGTGACAACTAAAGATTTGAGTTCTTTGGTACGTCTTGTGTTAGGAGAATGTTTTTCCGGTGTTAATATATGAGAAATGTTAACAAGTGCATTTAGGACACTTGTTAAAAAGTTTGAAATATAAATCTTATTTTTGGAATTGTGCATTTAACACATTGGAACAACAAAAAGTTATTTATTTTACATAAAATTTACTACTATCAATTATTTCTACATAAAGTTACTTGTTACTATGACCCTATAAAAGAAGTATAACATTGACATGAAAATCAAAACAATAGAAATATAGTAAAAACACAATAAAAGTATGAATGTAATAAAATTGTTCAAAAAATTATCAAAAACAGCCGTGCAGATATCATTTGTTTTAGGAAAATATTGACTAGTGTCACTACGACACTAGTTAAAAAAATAAATATAATAAGGATTTTTTGAAACTTGTGTAATCAAATATTTAAAAGTATAAAAATATTGTTTTCAATATAAAATTTGTTTTATGTGTTTATTTAACTAATGTTGCAAAACATCAGTTAACATGATTCATTGTTTTAATAGTTAGAGGGAGTTCGTTGTTTAACGATCTAGACTTATGCTTTCACTAGTGATAACGATAATGGTATTTCATTATCTTAAACCGACAAAAGTCGTTAGCAAATTAAATCTAAGTTTTTTTTTACTCAAAACTCATGGTTTAATTGAATGTAAGTTAGTGTACAATGCACGTAAAGTTTTTTGTTTTATGTTTTTATAAATCAAGCTGATGGGTACTGTCTTGGGCATTTTGGACAATTATTGACGCTTTGATTATGATATGATATTTATGAATTGACGTTACTACCACATCTAGAGCATGTGTAAGTAAGTTAACGCATTTAGTTTGACATTTGACATGGTTGACACTTTTATATTTGTTAGAACATCAACAATGCAGCACCGTTCCGACGATACACATCATTCATTTTGTAATTTATAAGCACTTATTTTCTCCAGTCCAGTACCTCAAAAAATTTATTAATTGGGTCCCAACAATAATCCTATATCATTAAATTTTAACAATAATTTATAACACATCCATAATTATATAATTTTAAAATATTGAAGTAGTTTAATTATAACTTATAAAAAAGCCAACATTTTTTTAAAATTTTTTTTATTAATAATTAAAAAAAAATTAAAACTTAAAAAAACAATATAAAATAAATGATGATAAATTATTTGTTGTTTTGTTTAAATCCAATCATCACATATATATTTTTTCCCATTCAGATGGATAAATTATTTGTTGTTGTAAAAAATTATTTTTGTTGAAAATCTAACGTTTATCGATTAAAATATTACTCTTGAAACTATTACATAATTTACTTTTTAAAATTAAAATAATACAAAAATAGAAAAAATTATACTACAGAGACTCATGGGTAATAGGAGAGAGAGCCTACAAAAGCACTTATCTTTATAAGCACCATATTAATTGATGTTACAATGGGGTGTCTATTTAGCATGATGCTAAATAGAGGAAGAACCTTTCATTGTAGATGGTCTTACAAGGTTAAAACAAAAGAAGAAAAACGAAAGAAAAGGAAAAGGGGAAAAGAAGCAACAATTGCAACAATTTCCATAACCAAAAGTACCCACAAAGTCTACAAGGAGGTAGTCTCCTAAATTTACTATATACCAAACGAAAACAGTAAGTGCTAAATTACTATAATTATATATAATAATTATCGACGTGATTTAAGCCACCTTGGGAAGATGTTAGTATGGATTTTTCCCTTAGATTACTTTGGAGCAACAAAAGGATTCCAAAACGATAATTGAAGTTATACTTTCAAAAATGGCTCATTTCATTCTATGTCTGAAGGTTACAAATGTTGTCTCGAGGACGAAGAAGAAAATGTTGATTCGAGGACAAGTTTATTCCATCCTGGATAGAATGCTAAAGAATGATGGAGAATAATATAAAATGTTATGGAACTTTCAAGATGTGAAAAAACTTTCAAGATAACTAAATAAAATCAAAATAACTAGGAGCATCAAAATATCTCTATAACTTTTTAGCTACATGAACTAGATTCTAGTATTTTTAGATATTTCTTGTAATAAAGTAGTAGAATTAAATGCTTACGAATCTTTCAATGTAGATCCTTACAAGAGTAATATAAATAGGGCTCACCACCAAGTGTTTTTACATTCAAACATTCAAACATTCAAACAATAACAAATTTCTTTTAGTAAATTAGAGAGTTTCTATATTCTCTACCTTTTTCTTTTGTCCCTGAGCCAAATCAATTTAAATGAATGAATATTGTTTATTTTTAGTCAAAAAAATATATTGGTTGTGTCCGAGCTAAGTCTGTTGGGCTAATTGCAGCTAAGGATGTTGAGCCTCTAGGTGAAAAGAACATAAAGGCCCCAAAATGGTTAAATGATTAGACTATTACTTTTCCACCATGTTTGTTTCTCGCGCGCCCTGCAAAAAAAACCAAAAATACCCCTGGTTTGGATTATGTAATCCGAACCAGATTGTTAGAGTTTTTCGGAAAACAAAATCCAGACACTTTCGAAATGTGATTTTTGGTATTTTCTTTGATGTCAAAGGTCTCTGTTGACCGTTATATAACCCCCGCATAAGCTGCAAAAAAATTGAAGGGGTTATATGAACGGTCAACAATGACCATGACACCACAAACACTCCTAAAAACTAATTTTTTTTTGAAGAAAATGTAAGAAAAGAGGTGCAGTGAAGAATGAAGGAAATAGTTGAAGATGGAAGTCTATTTATAGCCTAAAACAAGTCCTAGGTCATAAGTACAGTCAATGGAAACGTGTTTGTGGTGCTAACCGTCCAAAAATGCATTAAAACTCCACTAACTGGCCAAACCTTTGGTGAAACGCACCGTCCAAAAGAAACTGAGGTCTTTCGAATTATATAATCCAAAAATGACAAAAACATTCTGGATTATATAATCCGAACAACACCATAATGCCTATCTGGAGGGTTTTTTTAGAGAGTTTTCATGGAAAGTAAGTAATAGATGCATACAAAAACAAGTAAGCAGCTTAAAACAAACATAAACAACAAAATATTCTAGGATAGTGTTCAAAGAGGTGCTTTTGAACTCGATCCAGCTGCCCTGTCAACTGACATACTTTTATCGGAAGGCCAACTAGATCGAGCTAATAAAAACCTTTTCGGATTCAGATCTGCAACATAGCAATGAAAGACAAGGTGTTTCAAGAGGATTGTTTTGAGTTATATTATGCTGACTTGTCAACTGAGATGTTTCTATCGCCAAGACACCAAGATCTAGCTCATAGCAAACCTCTTGGTATTCAAATAGAGAGCAACATGATCTTCATAATGTTGTAAAATAGAGAGTTATCTATTTACGACAACATTAGGTAGATCCTCATCACAATGGCAAAAAATTTCATGGTTTCTTTGTTGTGTTTGTTTGAATTTTTATCCATACTAAGTTAAGCTAAACCCAGGATAATAGTCCTAATGTTTAAGGCAAATTTTAACTTGTGCCTTTAAGGGCATATGTTAAGAAACTTATTATAGAAATATACGTATCAAAAGTCGTGTAGTCAATTTCTTAAAAGTTAAATTATCCTATTTTTCAATGCAAAATTGCTCATTTTAGATTCCTTAACATGTGCTCGTAACGTACAAGTTAGCGTGACCCTATGTTTAATTACAGGTCTGTTAGCATTTGTATTTGGATGGGTGACAAGTGTCACAATATCTTGTTATGACAATCAAGCCAATCACCTCCACCTATAAAGGCATGTAATCAGTACTCTGAAGAATTAATGAAGATTTCCAATACAATTTCCTTAAATTCTCTCTTAATATTTGTAGCTTCTTTACATTCAGTTGAGTAACTAGCTGAATCCTAACAGCCTGATGATTTTGTAGTTCAAGTTTCATAAGAAAGAGATCATTTATCTCTTCCGAATTTTCAGTTGTGCACTCTAATACCATCAGGTTTCTCAATGCATCTTTGTTAGTAGAATTTGAAATGCCCCATCATTATTCAATTTACTCCCATCCCTTCATACGATATTTTTGTGTAAAAAAATGCCACCAAATCTAAAAAAAAACAATGGTTTTCGTAAACAAGTCAATTTCCTAACAAGATGTGTAAACCAATCATTTGAAGTGCGCTTCTCTAAAGTTCTCTAATTTATTTATTTTGTATCAATCTTTTCATTTTTGAGTGGTTTAGACTTAAGATTTTAGAGTGCGTTCCTCACAAAGTTTCCGTTTCGAATCCAATAACATTACAATGCATTTGACAATAACAAACAAATAGAGTACTGCTATATTTTACAAAAGGATAACCGCAAGAAACACACGAATGTTTGAAAAACAAGGAAAATTCTATGGTGAAGTCGTGAAAATGACTTTTCTGATGAAGTTAACACTATAACATCAAAAGTGTGTGAGTTACACCCCACTGTTTGTACAGTGGCATCAAAAGTTCAGTCCCCATAGTATCATCAATTCATCAGATTAACAAAACTACACTTAATCTAATTTTATCCTACCTTGTTTTAAGTGTAACACCCCACAAAGTGTAACACTTAAGACTAACACATAATATCATCAAATTTGTTTACATGTTAAAGATGTCAACGATAAAATAGTACTTGTAAGTCCAAGATGTTGCAAGCATTACTAGATGAATTACTATTGATCATTAATCAGTAATCAACAATTTAAAAATGAATCAAACATTAAAATCAAAATTAACTTTTTCAAAAAGTCAGTTTCCTGACTGCCACCGTAGTTCCCTTGAAACAATCTTCTTTTAACGTATGTGTATTGTTTTTTAGGTCAACCATAAATACTATAACTTGCATATTTGGAATTAAATTAGACTAGCAGTTGTGTTAATATAGTAAATTAAAATACACAAAATTATTACAATGAGGCAAAGCAACATCTTTATGATCATTATTACAATCTAACAATACAAAACAATCAAATACAAAAAAATTAAGATACCAACAAATTATAGACAATAAATTTCAAGTTGTAATGGTACATTACATAAACAATTAGCAAAGAATAAAATGAATATTGGAACAAATCAAACAATCAACAATTAAATCAATAAATTATCAATGTAAATAGGTCTACTCAATTAAAGAGTAGATGTAAATGGCACTTTGGTTGCAGGTAACCATGCATTTCCAGCAATGAAATTTGATACAGTGAACTTTGATGCTTCAGAAGTACTTGTTATCACATGATAACCTTGCCATTTGACACGGTTTCTTGTGGAAGAACCAAGACCAGTGTTCATATACTCTCCATAATATAAAGTACTTAATGCAAAATTACCACTCCATTCTAACCAACCAGCTGGATGAATCAAACTATCAAGAGAAGTCTTCATAAAAACTGCCCTAGAATATTGCTTCCATGGTCTACCAAGATAAGTCTTAACAGAATTTTGGACCGGTTTCAAATCCGAAGCAGCGGTAACCCTAGAATTGTGAATAGAAATGCCAGTGTTTTGGTTAGGATCTGTTCTACCTTGTGCAGTGATTGTGTTGACTTTGTTTGGAGGGTTTCTTGCAAATATGTTACAATTTTGGAAAACTGCAGCAGCGTTGCCAAATATGAAATCAACCGTACCATAAATGTTACATTGTTTGTAGAATTGTCTATCTGAATGCACATATAATGTGTCTTGAAAACCTTCAAAACTACATCTATAAAATACAGACAAGTCTGATCCGGAACGCAATGCAACTGCTTGATGGTTTTTTGCACCGGCAGTGTTCCTAAATGTTATATCTTGAGCCATAAATCCATCTCCAACAACAGCTGCAAAACACATAATATATATTCGTTAGATTTCTAGTCATTGAGTGTATTCTATTAAGGGTTAAATATGTTTAGTCTCTATAAATATATCAACTTTTCATTTTAGTCCCTCTAAAAAAATTCTTAGACTTTTAGTCCCCAAAACATTGTTGTCAAAATCCCGACTTAAATCCTAAAATTCAGGATTTTGCGACTTTATTCACCTTCAACAACTCAAATCCATAGCAGAATCCCAAAATAGGCAAAATCCTAGTAAAATCGCATCAAAAGTGATGATTGAAAATTTTATAGGGACTAAAAGTTGAAGGAAAATTTTAAAGCGACTAAAACGAAAATTTGATATATTTATATGGACCAAAAACATATAACAATTAAATACATAATAAGCAACATTTCATATTTTATCTCAAACTTGTATCAATAAATAAATTTTTTTACAGTGACTACGTACCAACAGTTGCAGAACGGAAGGTTGTGGTTCCTCCACCAACGCTTTTGCTTCCGGTAATTATAGTTTTACCAATACCATCTCCAACCAACATAATATTCTTTGCCTTTATCTCAACTTGTTCATTGTACACACCAGCCTTCACATGTATAACATACCTACCTTTGTTATTCTTTGGTATAGCATTCACGGCTGCACCAACAGTTGTATACTTTCCTGACCCGTCTTTTGCTACTACTACGTTAGGTCGAGACGATGAAGTTTGTAATAGCTTTCTATCACCTGGCCTGACCCATGTTGGGAACCCATCTTTGTAGCTAGGTTCTTGATATTGAACTTTGTTAAGAGCCAAAGTGTTACTTAGTAATTTAGTAACATTGTTGGACATGAGAGGAAGAATATAATCTTGAACACCAAGCTCATAGAATCCAGCTTTACATGTCTCAAGGTTGGTGAGAGCAGTGCTTAACCATGTTTGAGCATCAACTTGAGAACACTTTGTTTTAGTGTCTAGGGTTTTGTTAAGCTTAAGGATGGTTTGTTCATATAGCTCAACACAATCAGCCCAAGCAGATTTTTCACGTGAGTTACTACATTTGGAGCCTAATGAAAGAGTGTTTGCACGGCCTTTGAGTGCTCTTTCTTGAACAAGTTCCAATGAAAGTTTGAAGAAATCAACTTTTTGTTTGATGAGTTTGTGTTGGTAAGTAGGGTTATTGTTCAAGAAATACACACAAGGTTGAGGATTAGGGGTTTGGTTACACCAAAGTTTAACTTCATTCATGGAATAAGAAGAAACAAAGGAAGCAAGTAGAAAGGGAACCAAAAGTGTTACAAACAAACGAAAAGATATCATGGTTAATGAAAATGGTTAGGCTTCAATTTGGCCTTAAGATTTGGTTGGATAATGTTTGATTCTTGGATGATCAAAAGTGTAAATAAAAATGATGTATAATAGAGAAGAACGTTTTTGATATATTGAAATGGAATTGGATTGTGTTTCATGGGCAAATTTTATGTCTTTATATAGCGAAAAGAAAGGGCTATTGTTGGAATTATAGGAATATATTGTAGCTATCGGGTGGCAAATTCAACTATTGCTCTTTGGTTTTGATTTTTAGTACATAGTCTACTTTGTATAATTAATTTAATATACGTTTTTTTTTTAGTTTTATTTACTTTCAACATCTTAATCTTGTTATAAAAAAAAATCAACAACTTAATAAGTCCAAAAAAATAAACTATCCATGTATAAGTGTTTATCTTAAAAAAATCGAAGTTGTTAGCAATATTATGATATTGATTGAAAGTGATTTTCTTTATGATGGAATTGATAGAAAGTGATTTGTTCAATAATTAACAAATATAAGTGATCTATGCATGTCTTTTGACTTTCATAGCCTACGTATGTTATTTGACTTGATAGGAAGTAGCAATATTGTAGCAGCCAAATAAAACGCGTTAAATATAATAATTTTCTTATTTTGGAGGCTTGGGCTAGTTGTATTAGATTTTGTTGTCAACGCACATAGGTTGAAATTTCAACAATTGGCGACTGGATAAGTTTCCGAAAGGTTTCCAAAATCCTAATGCTCAATGAGATAAACTCTAAATTATTAGTTCATGGTATTTTATTTTTTTTAAGAAACCAGGCGAAATTATATTATAGAAAAACAACGAAGTTTCTCAAGCATAAGACGTGTCAGAAGAAACTGAGAAATTATAATTACACAACAGTTAGGCTACAAACAAGCCGGTAATATTAAAAAAAATAGGAGGAACATTACACAACAGCCTGTAAGCAACATAAAGGTTGTAACCTCCAAAATAGGTAGTCGAAATCAAACAAAATATAATGTGCTTTCATCCATCAATGTGTTTGAAGCTTACCTTTTCAGCAAGAGCCACCAGTTGGTCCATCTTACTACGATCTTTCTAGATAACAAATAAAATCGCAATCCAGACATTGGTAAATACCGTCCTAAAGTTTCTAGAGAAACCTCCAAGACCTCTAAAGTGATTTGAATGAGAAATAACATCACCTTGGAAAATCGTAGCAATACCTAGTCATTCTGAAATCAAGAGTGAAATATGACCGTAGTAATCAACTTCTATGAATGATTAGAAGAGAGCTTCAGTTGAAAAGATGAGATTTTTAACAGTTTGAAAATAATAATAAAAAGTGCCTTGCGATTATTGGTTCATCATGGTGACAAATCTTTCACAAATCAAACCCTAAACCTAGAACTTTATGTTGGACCTATTTTCTAAAGACAAGTTTCTCTTTAGCCTATCACATCTCCTTTCGGTCTCAGTGAGTGTGTTTCTCTAGCAACCACGCCTATTCTCATGGTTGATTGCTATTGAAATCCTTGAAGAACGAAACTTTATTGTCTCAAGGTTTGTTAGACTATTCTCATATTTCGCAATCCTTGTCTAATTTCACTTGTTCCAATATCAAAACTTCATCTTTCGATTCTTCGCTTGATAGTTATGATTATGAATTAACAACTATCAACCTTCGCCTTTCGGTTTATTGATTTAATACTTGTTAATTCATTATAAAAACGGTGAAATAGATTAGAAAATAGATTTACATAAAATTAGGGTTCGAGGCTTAGTTTGATAGGGATTAGGTCATTAGACTCATCCAACAATCCCAAGGCAAGAAGAGTTTACTCACTCATGTTCATTGTAGACATAGAAGAGAAGAAGAAGAAGAAGAAGAAGAAGAAGAAGAAGAAGAAGAAGAAGAAGAAGAAGAAGAAGAAGAAGAAGAAGAAGAAGAAGAAGAAGAAGAAAAACATAAAATAAAATAAAGGTTGAACTTTTATTCAAAGAAAACAATAATCACTTATTATTTCCAAGAACAAGAGATGATTCAATATGTTTGCTAGCAACTCTATTTATTGTTTACAACTACTTAAGCCCCAAGAAATACATCAATAGAATGTTCCATAAGAAACCACGGGCTTTAGATCAGAAGTAAACTAAATAGGCTGCTTGTCGAAGGAGAAAAAGCAGCAAAAGGATGTCTGGAGTGGTGGCACGACCGTGTGGCTGGAGGCACGGGCCGTGCCAAGCTCTCTGGTGGCTTATTGGCTTTGAATTGTTGGAGGCACGGGCTGTGTCTGTATTTTTGCATAGAATCTTTATATTTTTGGCTCGAATCAGCTCCAAATCACCTTTCTTTTGCTCCAAAACACAATCTTTCGAATATTTGTTCCTGAAATCAAATAACTTGCAATTGAAGTAAAATAGTTCTAAAAAGGAAATAAAATCATATAAAATCTAAATAAAATGAACTCAAATAATATATAAAAAATACTAATTGATGACTCATCAGTCATCAGCTGTTAAATAAATATAAGCAGATTTAACTGTATAACTTTGTGATGAATGAAGTTTCCACACCCACCTATCAGCCACACCAACCTGCGAAACAATAGAAGACAATCGATCTGCACACTCACCAACCAACCCTTCCTCCCACGCAAATAGTATCCTCTGTCACTTCCACACCTCTCCATCCCCCTCCCACCCCCAACAAAAACATCCCCTCCACCGTGCCTAGCTTATTTTCCGCCAACTCAAAGAACCTACTAAAGGATTTTGCTAACGGAACGTTATCAAGCCACGGATCCACCTAAAACAAAGTGAACCGCCCATCCACCCTTGCTACAAATATTATCCTACAACCACCTGACATCCGAAAGGCCCGGCCCCTCTCTAATTGGTTCAAATTACGCCACCAAATTGACCATTTGCCACCGTGCCCGAAGCACCTTATACCACAAACTCTCCCTTTCCTCCAACACCCTCCAAACCCACTTCCCAAGTAAACTAGTTAATTAGTATCTTTAAAAAAAATAAAAATATTTAACTAGTAAAATGATTTTATTTTTGCTTATTTGAGTTGTCTCGATTGACATTAGGGGTGTTCGCGGTGCAGTTTGGTTCGATTTTGAGGGTAAAAGTCATTTGAACCGCAAGATAAAAAAGCATGTGGTTTGGTTTCGTTCGGTTAACTTTAAAAATAAAATCCGAACCAAACCAAACCAAACCAATGCAGTTTGGGTTGGATCGGTTGGTGCGGTTTTTTTCGAGACGATACAATTCTTTGTTTCCAACGTTAAAATCAAGTTAAAAAGCTTAAACGCGACATATTTTCAACAATGTTTTAAATTTTATCAAATATTACAATTTCATTTTCATTTTACAATGTTTTCAACAACATATTTTCAACAACATAGACCAAGTTAAAAACATGGACAAAACATAATCTTATTTGTAAAAAATACAAAAGACTAAGATTTTATCATTATCTAAAATTTCAAGTAGCACATAAATACTTTTTTTAAAATAAAAAGTAAAGAAAGAATCTAACAAGAGAAAAAGTATGTCATTTTATAAAAGTTTCCATTGAGTTTCTATAAATATTGGTCTAGGTGAGATATGTTTAATTAACATTTTTCTTATGTTGCGGTTTGGTTTGATTTGGTTCAGTTGGTAAAATGAAAACCGCAAACCAAACCAAATCATGTGGTTGAGCAAGAAAATGATCCGATTACATCCGAACCACATGCGGTTTTTTGCGGTTTCGGTTTGGATTGGTTTGGTTAACGGTTTTTCTATTGGTTTGGTTCGGTTTTGAATACCCCTAATTGACATGATTGTGTATAACAATATGGGTTGAAGATCGAAACTTAAATTCTTTGCTTATTCTTCTTAATAGATGAAATTCTATCGGATAAATGTCTAGTTATATCCACAAAAATCCGCACTTGTCGGGAAGAAAAAAATCACACATATTCCCTTCAAAAATAAAAACAAAATCACACATATTAAGTTTTTTTTAACAACAAAGAAGAATTTTATTAAATAACACTGGAAAAAAGTACGTACTAAATCTTCACAATACGATAAATTAATATAATTATCTTGCAGCAAAATTTATAATATTATAAGAATCTCTCCAAAAAATAAATTAGAATTTTTTTAACATAATATGGATTAAATATGAATTTTAAATTTTTGGCGGTAAAAAATTCATGTTTAATTTATGTTTTGTTAAAAAATTATAATTTTTTTGGGAGACATTTTTACAATATTCTACACATTTCTGCATAATTTCATTAAAAAGTACAAAAATTAACTTAAAAATAGGGACCCAAATTGGTGATTGAAAATTTTATAAGGACTAAAAGTTGAAGGAAAATTTTAGAGGGATTAAAACAAAAAGTTTCTCTATTTGTAGGGAGCAAAAATATATTTAATCCATAAATCAAACATTATTGCATATGAATTTTATTCTTTTCCCCTAGTAAGATAGGCATATCCATTTAATCCATTAGGGAAAAGTTATGATATGTGGTAAACTTCTAAGATTCATAGATAAAAGTGGTTCCTTTAGTTGACAGTTTAGGAATATATATTGTACCTATGTAATAATTACCTTTAACAATGTAATTTCTCGCGTTAGATGAATTGATAGAGCATATGGAAACCTAGAGAATTGACGACCCTTTACCATATAGCATGGATAACCTTTGGGGTGATTGAGGAGCAACATGACATATAGAAGTACGTTAGTACTCCCACTAAACTAATCACTTAAATAGAACTCTTATTCATAAGTGATCATTGTTTGCATTAATCCCAACAAAGAAATATAGGAGATTCGAAGAATCCTAATCGCCGCTAAACTCTACACTCGAAACATTTAATTTTTTGCAATAGACTCGATTGTTTTGCGCAACCAAATCAAACTTGCAAACTCTGCCCATTTATTTGTTTTGTATCTACTATTTTAATAAGTCTAGCTAGTTGTCTAGTCGAAATGACAATCCTTGTGGAGACGATTTTACTTATACTACTTTATTACATGGAAACAGTTTGGTGCACTTGTTAAATTTAATCATCATCAGCATACGTCACCAGGGGAGTATTGTACTGTCCTTGGATATCACCTTATTATTCCACAATTTCATATTGATGAGATGTGTCATATTTGTTATAAGGCGTGTCTGGATACGTTTGAGGAGCATGTGGTTCATTATATGGAGCTTCCAAGCTTTAAGTACATACATGACTTTGTTAGAGATGTCCTTTTTGATATATTCAAGTGGGCGGGAGTACCAGTGAAGAAGAAGAATACGCTTGTGTACTTCTTGATTGACCCCCTAGATAGAAAATCGACATTTAGGTCAACATATGTAATGGTGTAGGGGTGGGTAGGACGAAAACATGCATGTGTGGACTTGAGTAGGGTTTCACCACTTATTGGATTATGGGTCAAGGCTTTTATGGTAGGATAGACACTCCTAAAAGTTGTGTCAAGCAAAGTGGCAAAAATGAGAAAGTGTGTTTTGACAATCAACATGTTTTTATATCAAAGGGTCATGCATAGAAATGTCATGTCTCCTAGGCCATGAATGTAGTGTTTACGAGGATTGATTTTGTCATCCAAAAAGGTCTACATCGTAGCTTGTTGCATACTTGTCTTTTATTCATGTGTAATTAGTTATTAATGTTTTTAAAAGCAAAATTCATATTCTTATAGTTGTTGCATATGCCTAGTAAATATATGCAAGTTATATATGTTGAAAAATATATGTTGTGATCATATGAAGATACTCACACGTTTGTGTATTCAATGTGATTCAATAGTTGAAAAATTATTATGAAGAGAAGGAATCGGACGCAGTTATCAATTGGACAGTAAGCTATTATAAACCGTTGTATGCCTCTGTTTTTCTTCTGTGTTGACATTCCAATTCCCACGAGAGTGGGACTCTGTTGATACGGAATTCATTCCTAAGGTAGATATAGTTTTATCAAAAATTGTTCCACCTAATAATCAAATTTAAGTTTTTTTGATCAATTAGTAATGCTAAACTTCCCGACAAATAGAATAGCGAAAAACTCACAATGACTTATAAATAAAATAAAATAAAAATTACCACAACAACCTCCTTTTATTCTACCAAAAACGGACACCAATTCCACTATAAGAGTTCGTGATAATTTGCGAGAAACTTGTTCAAGTATATAGCATTGCTCTTGATCAATTCATCATTTAATATGTTTCATTAATTACTTGAGTACAATCAAGAATTGGCTGAGGTGTGTGTTGTGTAGTTTTTATGGGGAGAAACATGCAGAGAAAGAAAGTGTGTCTTTGTTATTTATTCTTGTTTCTGCATTACAATATTTTCTTGTATTTAAAACATTTGAGTTTCGACAACTCATTCATTGTAAAAGTTTTTACAAGATTCTTTATTTCATTTTAAGTGTTTTACACTGAACTTTCCAAAACGAACTTTTTATGAATGTCTTTAACTTCAATTCGACATCTTATTTTTCTCTCACTTTCCGAAACATGTGCCAAATATTGACTAGTAAACTTATAGATCATTGTTTTTTAACATATCTCAATTCAACCGAAAAATATCAAAATCGCTAAACTATACGTCGTGATCGAAGTTTAAATTTAGATTCTTCCATTCATATGAGTGAATTTTTAATTGATATTAACATTTCATCTATTAAAAAAAATATTGTATTAAAATATGATTATTAATTCTATATATTGTACAATTATTGTTTTAATAATGACAAATATTCCTTATACAATCGACCTTATCATCTTTATAAAACAATATTCCTTGTTTTTTTAGAAAATATACTATTTTCAAATAAAATATTTACTTTGAAGGAATTTCGAGGTACCAAGATACTACAAATGTCATCTTGGTTAGGTAACAAGTCTTAGTGACACATGGCTAGCAATCCATGTGTTATGCTTCCTCAGCTGGCTATAAATCAAGCTACCTAGAACACCAAGCCATGCAAGTAACATATCACTTATCAAACTTCTCAATAGCCAAAAATGACAACCTATGCCACCATATTGTTCCTCTTCTTTGCCATGTCCACAACCATATCCTTTTGCCTCCAAGAAATGGAGGTACTCCAAATGGCTAAAACACAAGTTTCACAAGCCATGAATTGGGTTGATAACTCTATGAAAGTGCATGGCTTGGAAAGCATGAGCATCTCATCGAATCAAACAAGTGTTTTGGCTCTAAGAGATTGTGCTAAACTCTATGAGGAGAGTGAGTTTATGCTCAATAACATGATGGTTGAAAAGAGTAGTTACACTAAAGAAGATGCTCTTATATGGGTAAGTGCAATGATGACAAACCATAAGACATGTTTGAATGGATTGGAGGAAAAAGGGTATGTTCAAACCCACCAAGTTTTGGATAGAAACTTGACAAGGTTGCTAGGCCAAACACTTGTTTTGTTTTCAAATAACAAAATCAAAGTCAAAGGTAATTAATAAGTTATTATAACTTATAGTAGTTTTTTATTGTGGTCGAAAATTACAACACTTCATTTGTGTTCTTGTTTTATTTTTCCTATACTTTAAATGACGTTTTTTAGTCTATAAGTGCCTCGTCTACCATTTTCAAATGATTTTGATTTATTGATAGAAAATTTACATATGTATAATGAAAGAAAGAATCATCTTTAATTATTTTTCAAAAGAAATAAAAATGTCCATTAATTACTATAGTTTTTTATTTATAAACAATATAAAATATATATCTTTAAAAGCTATGACAAAGTTGTGAAATTAGTTAGACATTTATGCGTACACTACTCATAATAATTGAGGTATCCATTTCTTAAAGCAATTGAGAGAATCTATGTATACTCGTATAATGGATGTATATATATATTAACTTGATGGGAGATCCTAACGAGTCTTATAAGAATTTTTAAAAGTTAAAATAGCAAGGTTTTATGAAAATGTTTGCATTCAATACATTGGAAATTGAAATATTTAATTTTTTAAATAAATAGGATGAAATAATTTTTTTATGGGTCGTGCTAACTTGTGCCCTAATAGTACATGTTAAGGATTCCATAAATCGTAAATATTTATTACAAAACATTAATTTTCAATCTCTAGAAGAATAAATTGACACAATTTTCTAGACAAAATTTTCATTTTAGATTCTTTAACATGTGCCCTAGAGACATAAGTTAACATTTTCATTTTTTTATTTAAAATCCTTAAAAAATACCGTGAGAGCATTTGTTAGAAAAACCCAACCTAATTAGTTTGAAGTTAACTAAACACCATCTAAGTTCAGCTAGTGCACTAAATACCAAATAAATGATAGGAGTTGACATCATCCTTCATTCATTACTATGGTGTAGTGTGTTTAAGAGACATATTTCTTTTTGTAAAGAAAAACACATTTTTAATTAAAACTAATTTGCATTTCTTTTGAAAATATATAAAAATAAAGTTCTAAATTATTTCCTTTGAAAAATATAAAAATAAAATGAGAGAAGGGTTGGTATCCACATACCACCATTAAACATGTTTTTATAAACAAAACATGTATAAACATTTCAAGTTTACAAGCTCCATTGGAAAAATGATCCGCCACGTGCGTGCGTGTCTCCCTCTATGTATTTATTATTTTTTTTAGGGAAGTCTCCCTCTTTGTATTCAAGAGCTTATATTACACCCAACAAATTAAAGAGCTTAGTTGTTTTTTAAGACAATAGTTTAATAGTATTTTTTTAAAGAATTTGTCTAACATGTGCCATATTACATTGTAAATAATATTATGCATCCCAAGCAACAACCAAAAGATTTTTTTTTGTGTATATTTTCTCTATTATTTTACTTTAATATATTGAATTACTATAATTTTTTTAAATAATATCACATACTTTTTTAAATACAATTACGCTCATTTAACCATTAATTCTATAACTACTATAGTGAAACCGTTGATTTCTCAAGGTACCTTATAAATTATTATTTTTGTCAATGTACCTTATAAAAATAATTTATACAAATAAAACTTCGACAAGTTCAAGTAAAAATGAGAGAAAACATCACAGTTAGGGGAAGAGAGTGAGATGCAATCAAAAAAAAGGATGGAAAAGAAGTTGTAAAAAAAAGAAAAAAATGTGTCAAATTATATGTTTTTTTCTTTAGGGGAAAATGTGCCAAATTATCAGTTGTGATATTAATTAGTATTAAAATTAATATTAATATTATCTTGTAATGAAAATTGATATAAATTTGTATGTTTTTCATACACACAAGCGGTGCGGCGTATACAGGTGCTTATCAAATTGTACTTGTCCTTCATGTTTTTCAGAATTGTCCTTTTCTATATACTACGTGTTTGAAATTGCATCTACCTTAATTTAGCAAAGGATAGTTACAATGTGCTTATTTTGTCAAAAGAATTTTGAATAATGTCAATATTGTCACTAAGGCCAGAATATTTGTTCTTTAGTATATGATACAAACAAACAAAAGAAATCAAGAAAGCTGACTAGAATATGCATTAAACTATTTATTGCTCTAGCTTATTAGATGCCAAACATAAATGAAGGCTAATTATAGTAGTGTTGATGAACATAAAATCATACCTATAAATAATATAAATTAATTAGTAGTACTAGCTAAATATTAGTCCTTGTTGTGTAGTGAGGATGTGAATATTCTCTTATATATATGTTTGGTTACTACTTACTATAATTTAATTATAAGCTAGATATAGTAATCTTTAAGTTAGTCAAGGTTTGAAATTTGGTAGCAGTCACAATTGCTTTGTGATTCTTCTATTACAAAGAGTTCAGGTCAAATGTTGCCTCATAAGGAGATATAGTGTTGGTTTATAAAATTCACACTAAATTGCACGTGGAATAAAGAATTAATTCATAAGGATATATATTTTTCTATGCTATTAATCAACAATTATAATCGAAAAGGTTTAAAATATTTCAGGTTTAAAATATTTTACTTTGATCATAACTACATTCAGAGTTACACATATTGATTGTAATTTGTTAAGAGTGGGTTAAAAGTCTCAAATGTAATGACATATGATATGAAAAAATGTGTTTATAAGTAGTGGGCCGTTCTCACTTTAGTTTTTTGAGGTTTGAGTTAGGTTCAACTCAAATTTTAAGATATATCAAATTCTAACTAAGATATGTTGGCAAAGTGTTATCAAGTTAGCATCATCGAGTCACACTGAGATTGCTCCCAACAAGGGTGGCCCTAAGCATGGGCAGGAGAAACGGCCATCTAGAGCATCATTTTTTTAAGGGCACCAAAATTATTAATTTTACTTAGTAGTTGTAGTATATTCAATATTCATATATTTCTTTTTAACTGACTTTGATTAATTCTATTAAAAATATTTTTTTATAGAACCTTGTTAATCTTTTACAACAAAAAATGCTAAAAATAATATTTGAATAATTAAAATAGCACAACTTTATTTGTTCGCCTAAGACACCAAAAGTTTTAAGATCGGATATGACCTGAAAATGTATTTATAAGATGTGAGTAGTCTTGATATTCACCTTACAGGTCGGTGTTTTAGAGATTGAATTAGGCTCGATTGAAATTCGAAGAGTGTAAAACTTTTTATATTGATAGTGCATCATAGAGTAAACATGATCAGATAATAATCTAAGCTTAATTAACTCACTTGGGTTGGTCTGGTGGTATTGACTTGGGATCTGTGAGTGTGCTCATCTTCAAAGTCTCAAGTTCGATTATCTCCGATGTCAATTTGGGTGGGTTAATTTAACTTCTTTAAAAAAAAATCTAAGCTTAATTAAGTATATACTTTGTGACAAAAACAACAATAATCAGTAATATTGATTATTATCCTTATTCTTTTATTATTTCCGATTTTGTTTTTCAGGACAACCTCAAAAAAGCACCATATTAGAAGAAAACGATGGTCTTCTAGATTCATGGAGTCTAGCAAACCATAAAGCAGATTTAACAGTAGCACAAGATGGTTCAGGAAGTCATAGAACAATCAAAGAAGCAGTGGATGCACTTGCTTCAATGGGACATAATCGTCCTTCAAGAGCAGTTATACATGTAAAAGCAGGAGTGTACCATGAAAAAGTGGAGATTGGAAAGAATTTGCATAATGTTATGTTTGTTGGAGATGGTATTGACAAGACTATTGTCACTGGAAATAGGAATGTTGTTCATGGTTCTACTACTCTTGACTCTGCCTCATTTGGTAAGTTGTGTAGAATGTGAATTTTTAGTTAATCACTAATTTGGAACTTACGATTAATGAAATTTCAAAAGAGTAATGTTAGTAACACTCACTATAACTCTAACAATCTCTTTCTAATACTAACTAACGTTTTGGGTGAAATTTATATATTCCTCTATTTGAAAACGGACCCATATAAATTGGTGTGCCCCACTAGAATTACACTTGATAAGAGAGTGAAGGTTGAAAGAGGAGTGTGTGCTGCTCATATCAAAATAGTTGTTGAATTTTCAAAATTGTAAATTAGTCTCGTCAATCAAAAATAAGTTGTTTAATTAGAAAGACTGATGTGATTGAGAATTTCGAGGATCGCTCTGAAATTTCAATAACATTAGGGATTACATTTTTTAATACCTATAATTTATGAAACTACATTTGATGATCTAGTCACTTGATTATTCAAATTTCGGAAACACCGACACAAATATGAACACTGACATAGAGAGAGACGAACACATCAACACAATTAATAATTTGAGAAAATATAAGCAATCGAATATAATTACATCATGTTGGTGTCGTACCAGTGTCAAACACCAGGTACACTTTCAATCTGAAGTGTGTGTACTGCATACGTTCAAATAAATATCTGATTGAAATGAAATATCTTCTTTTATCTCAATTCCAATTTCAAATGTCAATGACAGGTTCAATATGCTAACATGATTTGGCTCTATCTATACATGAAACAGATGTATCAGGGGATGGATTTTGGGCAAGAGATATGACATTTGAGAACACAGCAGGACCAGAAAATCACCAAGCAGTAGCACTCAAGGTAAGTTCAGACTTATCAGTCTTCTACAGATGCAGCTTCAAAGCCTACCAAGACACACTTTACGTCCACTCGAATCGACAATTCTACCGCGACTGTCACATATACGGAACAATCGATTTCATATTTGGCGACGCAGCCGTCGTATTACAAAACTGCGACATTTTCATTAGGAAACCAATGAGTCACCAATCAAATTTCATCACAGCCCAAGGAAGAAATGATCCTAACGAACCGACCGGAATTTCGATACAAAATTGTAGGGTTAGACCTGATTCTGACTTTGCTATGGTAAAGGATTCTATAAAGAGCTTTTTAGGTAGGCCTTGGAAAAAATATTCAAGGACAGTGTTTATTAAAAGTGATTTAGATGGTTTGATTCATCCTAAAGGTTGGGGTGAATGGGAGGGTAATTTTGCACTTTCAACTTTATATTATGGTGAGTATATGAATACTGGAAATGGTGCATCTACACAAAATAGGGTTAATTGGCCTGGTTTTCATGTGTTGAAGAGTTCTGATGAGGCTTCACAGTTTACAGTGAGTAGATTTTTGCAAGGTGAACATTGGATTTCAGCTTCAGGGGTGCCAGTTTGGAGTGGAATTTAAATTGGGGAAAGTACTTTATAGTTTATGAAATTAAGGAGATATTTTAATATATGTAATAATAATGGTGTAAAATAGTTTTTTATGTTAAATGTGCTACATAGCAGTTAGCACTATATATATATTCCTAAATACATATATCAAGCTGTCACAGATGGGCATCCAAAAAACTAATATGTAATGTGAAGCAATGATATTCTTATATATGGAGTAAAGTAATATTAGTATAATTATAATGGCCTGCTGGATAAAAAAATTAGCATTACTTGTTTATTTAGAGTAAGAAGTGGAAAGGATGTGTGGAGCGTAGATACAGTCCCACAAAACTTATCTTATGTGTATAAGTTTCACCATTTAACTATCTTTACACATAAGAATAAAACTAGACTTTCCACCCGTGCGAGCACGGGTCATATATATCAAAAATGTAGCAAGTAAAAACAAAATGACAAATTAAATACACAGTTTAAAACATTAAGGTTATGATAATAAATACAATTATATTTGAAGGAATTCATGTTTATACACTGCGGAAAATTTCTTTAAAAACTACGTTTGAAGTACTATCGATGTAAACGCCTTCTGTTAGCAGAATTTTCAGACAACTCCTTAAACTAATTTTAAACACTAAGAGAGATCAGCAAAAATAATATAGAACTATCGAACTCTTACATTGTTTTATGAGCCACTTTCTATTCATGAACAATAAATGGGTGGTTTGCATAACTATTATTCTATACACAATAAATTAATTTTCGATAAATTAATTTTGTAATTTGAAAATAGCTTTGCAAATAAATCTAATAGAATCTCATGAAAAAGCTTTCCATGTGGGGTGCCTAAAAAACTTAAAAAAGAAGGAAATAATTAGATCATGAGGAAGACAGGAAATAAGGACCACTTTCAATTACAAACCAGCAAAATAATACAATTTTATGAAATATTCAAATAACAGATGAAGTGTTTAGTGCAAAACTCAATGATACAACAGTATAAATGAATTTATAAATGAATTTTATAAAACAATAATATAAGAATATGTACACCGGTACATTTTAAATTTTTCTTCCATAAAATAAATACAATATATTTATGAAGTCTAAATTTGACTACATGAAATGACTACCGGCAAATTCTAAATCTAAACTTAAAACAATATTTAGACCATATTATATCACAATAGAAGACATACATGGAACATACTTTCACCTTGGCCCCTCCAATCTTCGAAAGATTTTAGTAGAGAAGGTATTTGTAACAATAATCTTAACATGCCTCAAATCACTTATAGTAACATAACACAAACGTGAAAAGTAGGAAAATTAGAACTCAAAATTCAAGTGTCTTATGAGTAATATAGTAAAAAATCTGATCAGGCAATTAAAACAAAAGATGAAAAACTAAAATTCCAATAAAAGAAAGTCAAGAAAGTCTAAGAAATTATGAATTTCAACCATTTACAGTTTCTCAATCAAAGGTTGTAACTTAATCAACGAATTGGGCTGCTCTGGAGGGAGTTGAATGTCTGCATCATACTTTAAGCAGTTGTACTATTGCATGTGTATCTCAAAGAATCTACACCTTCATACTTGGACGGGTCAAATTAATGACATTCATCCATACTATGGACATACTTGTATATCCGTCTTTTGAAGAAGAAAAAAGCTTCAACAAAATATGTTTTATATTCATTCTACTAATTTTGATTCAGAATCTGATGTGTTAAATGCACTCTCAACAATTTTTTCTAAACTCTACACAATAGATGCGCTTGTGGAAAGATGAGAGTGAGTGTCTCAAATGGCTAGATTCATAGAAACCACTACAATGAAGTGAACATGCATTGAGCCGTGTGATATATAATGTTGTAGGCATTAGTTGTTGTTGTTGCACAGCCATATAAATTAATGTGCATGGGAAATATACACACAACTTGGTCATTGAAAACTGATACGTTCAAATGCATTAGCTGCATGGGTAATGGTTGTGATTAGGAAAATACACATAATTTATTACAGCACTTGGGGGATTTGAATTTGATCCTCTGACTAACACTAAGCTTATCTACACGTGTATAAGCATTTGATACATATTAGTGGCGCCATTAGGTTTAGGTTTAGGTTAAGCAAATTAGGTTAACATTGTACCTAAAGATTAGAAATAAGGATATCTTAGTTGTTGGTTGAAAACAACGTACAATCAAAATAAGGTTTGATTCATGGTTTTAAATTGTGGTTGCGATTAGGGATGCAATCGTTACGGATGATACGATACGCATAGTGTTTAATCTTATCCTAAAAAACTTCGGTTTGCTCTACATATATTTGTTGAAGTGTTTGACAAAGTTGCAAGAGATTTAAAAGTCAAAATATTCTTCAAATCTCAAGTAGACAAGAGAAATCTCAACTAGATAACGACATTGTATTTTTAAGTGACTAGTGAGAGTAAATTTAAGAGAGAAATAGAGTTAGGAGAGGGACGAGAGTAACTGGAAGGAGATGATATAAGTTCTATAATCTAAGGTGTCTAGGCAACGATTTGATTACATATAGGAAAAACTTAAGGAAAACCGTAGCCATTGATATGACATATGAGAACGGTTTGCATCGTTTGCTTCAAATTGCAACACATTAAAAACATTTTAAATAACTGAAAAAGAGCAAATAAAAGTTTAGTCGTTGATTTTAGAGAACACTTTCTATTGCTAACAATAGCAACACTCTAAATCGTTGTCTATGTTATTATAGAGAACAAATAAAAATTGTTGTCATTGACATTAGTGAACAATTTTAACATCAAAGTATTCATATGTAGTGCAAATCAAATAAAATGTCAAACCAAACTCCAAAATCACCTTCGTGAAACATATTAACAATCTGGCATTGCATGTAATTCTACTACATCAGACAAGCAACTAGGAACAGCTTCTGATAACCAAACAACATCCTTATCGAGTTGAGTAAACTTTCTAATAAACATGCCATGATATTAGCTTCTCTTTTAATGTGATTACAGCCAAACCTATAAAAAGAAGCTCTATGTAACTTGAGATTCTATTATCAACCCAAAGTAGAAAGGAATAAGGTCTGTGTTCTTATCACTCACACAAGAAAATGAAAAGCACCAGCATTGATGAGTCAATCTGAATATTCTTCATCTTCTTTCCAATCATGAAAAGATTGTTCATCATCTTCTTCCAAGTCATCAGAAGGTTGTTCTTTATCATCTTCAAAGTCATCAAAAGGTTGTTCTTCATTATCATCTTCCAAGTCATCAAAAGGTTGTTCTTCATCATCTTCAAAGTCATCAGACAATTGTTCTTCAAGGCCATGATTTACCTATAGGATAAAAATACCAAGATCAGCAAAAAAAAGACGATTTAAAATCATTCCTCGTATTTTGCTACTAATAAGTGTATGTCACTCTTAAATTAATGCTCTAGCTCTCAATGAGGGTGACCAATATTACATATGGTAATGATTATACTCACAAAAGAATTGTAATAATTACAATCCATAAGTAGATCGAGACCCCATATGAGTAACGTCCCCAAAAATATTATTCTTTGGATTTCTGATATATTTGTGATACTCTCGTATAGAATACATAATAAATGCTTTGTTAGGAACCAACAACTCTCAAGTCACGCAACAAGGGAAATAGATTTGTGTGTGTGTGTGTGTGTGTGGTAAGAAATGAAAGGTGGAAAGTATTGAGAGAAATTATTGTTGCAACTATAAGAAAAACACACCTCGTGGTTATTTAGGCCATATGCAGATGTAGATGAATGTAGCCCGTTATTGTCATCATTTGAGGTTGATAACAAAGCTGCCAAATCCCCCATATCTTGGTCTGAATTGCTTTGGTTCAGCATGAACCTAAGAAGAACTTGCAATTTCCCCTCCATTGCCGCCATCTCTTTACTATGTTTTTTCTCCCTCTTTTCATATTTTACCTCCATTTCTTGAATCTTGTCACTTAAATTTTTCACCTCAATAGCATGCTTTTTTTTAATTTCTCCAATTTCTTTACTTCTTTTCAAGAGAGAAGGTGTTGTAACTCTTCCATGGCAGCGCACTCTCCCAGGTTTTTCTTTACCGAAGATAGTTCGAAAAGCCTCATCCGAAGACTGACCAGAATTTACGATCAAATCTTGAAGATTTGTCTAGCAAAATTAAAAGCAACATTAGTTAAGCATAGAGTTAATTATATTTGAATAGATAAAATTATAAGTAAAAACTTACAATTGTGTTACTGGTAACTTGGTCAAGCTGATTTCCTTTCTTACTTTGTCGTGTTTCGATAAAAACTTCAGCTTGAGTAGGAGGCTCACAATCATCCTTGGTTGCACGCTACACAAGGCAAAACATGATTCACTAATAGTAGTAAAAAACATCACTAAAGTAGAATTTAACTATTCGCCATTCGGTCCAAGCTTCACAAGACCAAAATCTAGATGTATTCCACTAAGGTTGTTGGATTTAAGTGACAATAATATTGGAGTAATCCGCATCCATTTCTTCATCATCAGAATATTCCCCTAGTGGTTGGAGCTGGTGGTTCCATTCTACAAGTGTTCATATTTTCATAAAGAAGTCCATTCAGTGGGACTAAAATCCAAGCTTCGGTCTTGTGAAGCTTCCCCCGGGTGGCAAAAAATCAGTAGTAACCAAACTTGTAATAGAATTTAATCATTGACAAATAGTAGTAAAAATGAGATACCAGTTTTTCCCTTATGATAGCAAAGCTTATGGGACCCGCTCGATGTCTACATTTTTGTTGAGCTACAATTTTAGCATTTTGACGACCAATTTCCTGAAATCATCAATGAGAGTCAAAATTCATTATATCTGAAAATAAAAATGTAGAATAATACACAATTCAAATTAAATTTATCTTACTTGAATGGTTTCAATTCCCCAATAAATCATTAATTTCCTAAAGTCCTCTTCTGGTATGTTGTCTGGACGGTTTTTCATCCGCTCAGACAAGTTGTCATACTTAGTGAAATGATTTCTCTTAATAACACATTTGTACCGCCTCCAAGCATCATTTATTATAGCATATACAGCCTTCTCTCCTTTTTCAGGAACAATGTATTTTTTCTGCAAAGAAAACAAACATGATTAGAAAAATCGATTTTATTAGAGTACTCAAACACACATGCTGGATGAGTTGATACATTGACATAAGCCCATATATTCTCCTTCTTCTTTGGTATAGCCTTCCAATTAGTGTAAGTAAGAGGACATAAATCTGACATCCTTGCTACTGATCCCAAAAAATTGCTGAATTCAGAAACTATCTTTTGAGTTGGACCAATGGGCTCCCCTTCTTCATTTAAGGTGATTTCTTGTCTTTCAGCAAGTGACCGATCATGAATTCTCGAGCATAATGTCCTTCCTCTTTTCCTTTTTTTTGATGCTTCTCCTAGTACACATTCCAATATCACACAAGTTATATATGAGATGAAGAAAGTTAACTAATAACTATGATCATATGCAGACACATCGTTTGTACATGGTCATTTTTTGCTTCAGGTAGCATGAGAGATATATAATGTTCGACCAACTAATTGATAGCAGGAAAAAAAAAAAAAGTAAACCTCGTACACAGATGATTCTGAATAAATCATATGATTTCGTATATGAATTAACCAACTGAATGATGCAAATGGGCTAACTCAATATAGATAAGAGGAACCTAACAAAAGAACCCTAACTAAAAGTACAAATGAAATAACTAAATACCAACAGAAAGCCAACCAATAGCTAAAACAGAAAGAATGAAAAACAAAGGGAACAAAGGCCACCAAAGCAGTCAAAACAAAGAAGAAAACCATAGCACTGTAGTAACGAAAGAGCATCATATGCATATCATATGTGTCATCTGTGGGGGTGATAATGAAATGTAAGTGATAATTATGAAACATATTAACTAGTAGCGGTGTTACCTTCCATTGGATTGTCATTAGTTTTCTCACCATCATCATTTTCATAGTTAATATCACCCTCAACATCACCATTATCATTTTCAGAGTTAGTATCATCCTCAACTTCAAGTGGTAGCTTATTCATTTTAAAATAATCATCAAGTGACATTGATGGTAACTTCTTTTGCTTCTTGGAAGGTCCATGATCAACAAGATCCTCTTGAAATTGAGCAGAACTGTTGCTTAATCCAACGAACTGAGACCGGCCCACTAGTTTGATTTTTCAACACATGAAACAGAATTAATAAGTTCAGTAAATTAGCATTAGCAGTAAGTCACTAAAATAACATGAGAAAATACCCCAAAACATAAAATAAGTAAAGAAACAGTTTTAACAGTTCGTCATTAAGTTTATCAAATGAAAAATAACTATATTATACTGTCAAGCTTCTCTTTGCTGCAATAATTTCAACATGTTAGCTAGTGCAACAAAAAGGTCAGGTTGTTTTAGAGCATTTAAAAAGTGTAGTCCAAGTCAGATGCCAGGTTTTGAACCATGGTATAGTAATAGTACTCAACAACAAAAATATAGCAGCCAACAATGGCATCACAAATGAAGATTGCAGTGATGAAAGGAGCAAATAAAATAAAGGACAAGTAATGATTGGCAAAGCATGTTTGAAAACCTGGCCTGTGATCTTGCTTTTTATGTTGCATTTGAGCAGATCCTGCCACTTGGATTGAACTTCCAGCTGTCAATGATTGTTGTTTCCTCAGATCATGCATGAGAATGGATCGTACAGCAGAGTTTATGGCCCTCATCGTTGTTTTCTGAATTTTTGCTTGGTTTAAAGTGGAACATTGTTTCCGTTGTTCATGCATGAGAATGGATCTCACAGCAGAGTCTATATCACTCGTCTTTGTTTTCTGACTTTTTGCTTGCTGTGAAGTGGAACATTGTTTCCGTTGATCATGCTTGAGAATGGATCGACTAGCGGGGTCTATAGTACTCATCCTTGTTTTCTGATTTTTTGGTTGCTTTGAAGTGGAACTTTGCTCCATCCCTTGCTTTGAAAAAGATCCTTTCAAAAACATCCACTTTATACTTTCTGGAATATCTTCTAACCTTTATAAATTGAAAAGAATAATTATCAGTAGAAATTGTGATAACTAAGCAAAAAGTGTTCTAATAGCTGAAAAGGATTGCAACAAGTTCTTTCTTTTCATAATTCAACTCAGCCAACGGATGGAGCAACAGTGTTCCTGAAACAACAAGAAATTGAACTTACAGTTCTCCACTAGAAGGTAGCATGGGCCGTTTGAGTTGTGAACGACTGTAAACATCATCTTTGGACTTCCTCGTCTCTATCAAGAACCAAAAAAAAAATTAAATAAATAAATAAAGATTTTGAGCTGTAGAGATAAATGTATATAATAGATGACAAGGAGATAAATGTGTAAGCCCCCTTTTAAAAGAATTTTTTCCCCTAAATATAATCCCCTATGCAAGTTACTACGCATATTTATTATGAGATGAAGAAAGTAAATTAATAACTATGGTCATATGCAGACACATCGCTTGTACACGGTCTTTTTTTGCTTCATATAGCATAAGAGATATATAATCAACCAACTGAATGATACACAGCACAGCAGTATATGGCAGAAAAAGGCAAACCCCATATACAGATTATTCTGAATAAATCCTCTGATTTCATATATGAATTATAACCTACTGAATGATACAAAAAGGCAACCTAACTGAATGTTCAACAGAAATCTAGCCAATAACTAAAACAGAGAGAATGAACAACAAAGGGAAGATAAGAAAAAAAACAGAATGAATAAACAAAGAAACAAAATGAAACGAAGAAGAAAACCATAGCACTATAGTAACAGAAGGGCAAAATAAGCATATCATATGCATATCATCTGTGGTGGTGATGACGAAATGTAAGTGATGATAATTAAACACAGTTAACTAGTAAGGGTATTACCTTTCATTGAAGGGTCATTAGTGTTCTCACCATCATCATTTTCATAGTTGATATCACCATCATCATCACCAACATCAACATCGTTTTCATAATTGATATCATCCTCGACTTCAAGTTGTTTCTTATTCCTTTTAAAATCATCAAGTGACATTGATGGAATCTTTGGAGTAATCTTTTGCTTCCTGGATGATCCATGATCAAAAAAGTCCTTTTGGAATTGAGAAGAACTGTTGCTTAATCCACCTAACAGAGAGCGACCCACTAGTTTGGTTTTTCAACACATGAAACAAAGAATCAATAAGTTAAGTAAGTCAATAGCATAACATGAGAGATAATACCCCAAAACATAAAATATGGGGAAAATAGCATTAACAGTAAGTCAGTAGCACAAGATCACTTCTTCCTATTCCACAAACTTCCTCCATTATCAAACGTGCACACTCTCTTTAATTTTCAATTATATTATACTCTCAAGATACTCTTTACTGTAATAATTTGAACTTGTTAGTTAGTGTAGGAAGAAAGATGGGTTGTGTGTAGAGCATTTAAAAAGCCTAGTCCAAGTCACAGGCCAGGTTTTGAACCATTGTATAGTAATAGTTGGCTCAGAAGCCAAGAGAGAATCCACTCTCTAGCTCTCAAATGAGAGCTTGCAATTTTATATAAACTTCAATGATCAGAATACATGAAAGTATTGGCCCTATTTATACTAATCCTAGAGGCCACTTTACAGTTGAAATAGCAGTAACAATTAATGGCATGAATGGAAACACAATCTAGTAAAGTTATAGATTGCCAAACATAGTGGCTTGATTGACATAAAGTCAATAATAGAGTGGTGGGATGGAGAAACTAGCATGGTATGGTGGTGGTGGCAAAAGGAGAACCTATCGTACAGTATCCCAATCTGTATCAATAGTAGTCAACAACCAGAATGTAGCAACCAATAACATCACAATGGGCCTCACGAATGAAGATTACAGTGATGAAAGGAGTAATAACAATAATGGACAAGTAATGATTGAGAAAGCATGTTTGAAAACCTGGCCTGGGATCTTGCTTTTTATGTTGTATTTGCACGGATCCTGCCGCTTGGATTGAACTTCCAGCTGTCAATGATTGCTGTTTCCTTTGGTCATGCTTGAGAATGGACTTCACAGCATTCTCTATAGTAGTCGTCAGTGTTTTCTGATTTTTCGCTTGCTTTGAAATAGAATGTTGCATTTGAGCAGATCCTTGTACTTGGATTGATCTTCCAGCTGTCAATGATTGTTGTTTCCTTTGATCATGCTTGTGAATGGATCTCCCAGCAGTGTCTATAGTAGTCATCATTGTTTTCTGATTTTTTGCTTGATTTAAAGTAGAACTTTGCTCCATCCCCTGATTTAAATTAGAACTTTGCTTCATTGCTTTAAAAGTTCTCAACTTGCATTTATAATTTTGATTCAATTCAGCCGAGGACTTTGTAATTTCTGGAATATCTACAAACCTTTATCAATTGAAAAGTATAACTATTAGTCGAAATTGTGATAACTAAATAAAATAAACATAATGTGCTCTAATAGGTGAAAAGGATTGCAATAAGTTCCTTCTTTTGATAATTCAGTCTTGCAGAAGCAATAGTGTTCCTGAAACAAGAAATGAAACTTACGGATCTCCACTAGAAGGTGGCATGGGCCGTTTGAGTTGTGAACTGATGTAAACATCATCTTTGGGATTCTTTATCTCTGTCAAGAACAAAAAAAATTGTTTTCAGTCGTAGAGATGAATGTATATACTAGAAAAACAAACTTTCAACAAACTGAAATACATATATCAAATCACCAGAAAAACAAACTTTCAACAAAGTACAAAAGGTACAAAACATATAATATTTATATACCATCATTGTTCACTGTAACATGAGTCTCAACATCAGCTTTTTGTTCACTATTCTTTTTGTTCGTCTTTCCTCCAGGTTGTGTGCCTCTTTTTCCCTTGTTTACTTTCATCGTGACAAAAATTCAACCTGTAAATCAACACAAATGCAATACGCACATACATTACACTCTGGGATTTCTCTTGGAAATTTTATCCATTCTTTGTCCATTGAGTTTACTAAAAAATAACAAGTAAAAGAAAAAGGAATATCTAATTATCATCACTTCTGCCGCTGGTAATATTACGCAGCAGAATATTGCAACATAACAGATCATTTAACAGAGGTAGAACAAGCACAACATGACACCAATAGGGTGTAACCACAATCAAACAAATGAAAACATCAACTAAATGACGTACAAAAAAAATGTAAAGTTCAACACAATTCTAAGCCAAGAACAATTCCCGTTTCATCCAAGCTACTGGAATTTTCTTGATTTTATGGTAATTAATACTCCGACGCCTACTCAAATCTCGCACTACCCCCTATGCTCAACACTAAAACCCATATGCCTAAGTGTGAAAGTCATGAGTGAGACAATACTACGTAAAAAGTTACAGCTAATTTATTTTCTCTTCCTACACATACATGCCTGAAGTGAAATAAAGTACAACTAAAGCAGAGGATACAATTCAGATGCTATTGCTAGATTATTGCGATGTGGAGTCTTCAGTAGTTTTTGGTGAATATTGGATATGTTTATTATGTTACAATCGAAGATTATTACTGTCCTATCACGGTTATACAAGTACTAAAGATGAAATGGTCCCTGTCCTTTGAATGTATAGCATGTAGTATGTTTGGAGCTTGTGGTAAGAAAAAAATGTCCCAAGTTTTTATTGGCAAATTATTCCTATTGCCCTCTCCTATAGAATAGAATAGAATAAAATTGAGGGGTAAGAGGACATGATATTGGCTAAGAGAAGCTGATAACTCTTATACTGTCTATGCCAATGGTTTGATGCACAAATATACAAATTTATAAAAACTAGAAAATTATTTACTATGACAAATATGTAGTCCTCAACACGGGATCTCTCATTTGTGTGTGTGAGTTTTCAGGTGGTGCACATCACTCCGTCTACAGACCAAAAAAAATTGGAAAGCATCTCAACACATTATCATTAGAAGGCTTGCACGCATATCACTTGATAGTGCTGTGATTGCTTTAGGGAGTGGCCCAGCCATTACTTGATAATGACTCAAGCACCTGATAATATTGTGCTACAAAGACAAATAAATAAAGGGCCATGCTAACAAGTAACAAGTGCCCTAAGGGTATTGTTTAAGGAACCCATGAAAGGAAAACTAGTCTTGGAAATACAAGTCAAACACTTGTCAAAGTAATAAATACATCATTTTACATACAAAAGTTACCTTTTTAATTCCTTAAGCAATGCCCTAAAGACACTTGTTAGCGTTTTCGATAACTAAACTACCAAAACCCAAAGTAACAACAACAAATAAAAAACCTAACAAAAACATAACAATAAAGAAATAAATAAAATTTCCAAACAATCCTGAACATAGTGGCTATCACCAATTTTGTTAATAGCACCTATAGCCGAACTATACGGTTATAACATAGCGGTATTTGGATAAACTACTATTGTTCTATGATACGCTATTTAGTACAAAGTATTGTCAAATGGCGGCTATAGTGTCTCTACGGCACAGGCACTATTGCGTAATGGAATTTTAACAATCTGATATCTGACAATATTGTGTATCACAACAAAATCGTATAAATCGACGACAAACAGCTATAAGAAGGTAAAATAATGCAACAGTCATGATTCAAGTGCGACTGAAAACATGCATGAATCAAAATTATGGTGAAGAAGTGCAAAAATTGGGCAATGCAAAAATTGAACGAGAAAAACCCTTTAATCAAATCAGAAATATCAAACATTAAACATATACATCATAGAATCGGAAAAATCAAAACCCAAACCAATGTTAAAATCTATTTTAAGTAAAATTTCTGATGCTAAATCACTTAATGATACATAAAATCAGTTATATGAACAAAAAGTAGATAATAACGGAAATGAACTTAGATAATTGTCATCAGTTATATAAACATATACCGTAATAATCAATTGATTCTCAAATGAGTTGAAATGCAGTAATCGGTGGAGAAAATGTGGGAGAGAAAATAAGAAGCGTATTGAGAAAATAAGAACAGAACATTTTTCGTTTTTCATGGTAATTCATTAACTATTGCGTTTAATTTCTTGGTATATAAGGAGTCTATGGGAATGTGTAACAACCTCTTCTTCTCTTTTTTGACTTTTGGGAAGTGTAACAAGCTCTTTTTTATTTTATTTGATTGTGAACTTACCCAAGTTTTTGTTTGGTTGTTAAGACAAAGATTCAGTAATACCTCACTTCGTCTTGAATTTTATAAAAAAATCAGCTAAATTCGTTCCTAAATTTTGATAAATATCTATTTAGTTTTTGAATTTTTAAAATGTCAATCAAATCCGTCCCTCCGTTTAGTTGGCTTGTTAACGGATGTGACGTGTATTGTTAACTGCTTACAAGGTTTACCACGTCAGATGTCACGCAAGCATAGACTAATTTGGCCGAAAATGATAAATTTACCAAGGACTAAATTGATTGATTTACAAAAAATTGCAAAATTTCCAACGTATCTTTTTTCCCCAACGTCTCTTTCTCGTGAACGGCTCTTTCTACCTCAAATATATAAATTTGGAACCCTAATGTTATAATTTGTCACTTAGAGTTCAAAATCCCCAAGATTGCTTCCATGAATTGATGACAAAGTTCTTCCCCAATTCAAAAAACTTAAAACCCTAATTTTTTGATTCAATTCAAAATTCAAAAATCAGTGGTTATTGTTCAAGCTTTGGTGTTCAAAAATGATGGGTGGTGGACGTATGGGCAAAAACAGCTACAACAGTCGGTCTTCATCTTCAAGCTCTATGTACAATGGTGATGTGAGAGTGCTTCAATGTTGGTGTTATATAATTTGTGTTGTAAGAAAAGCCAACACTGTCAATAACCCATAAATGTCTTTCAATGCGTGCCCTCTGCTAAAGGTTTGTTTAACAATGGTTATGTGATGTGTGAATGGTTTGTTTAAATTGTACTGATTTTGAATTTTCTTTGTATAGGATGATGGTGAAAAGAGGTTTGTCAATGAATGAATTCAACCCTTTTGTCAAAATCTTTCCATCAAATTGGTCATTCTATTGTTTGTCTATGCATCAAATCGATCCATATATTAGTTAAAAATATCAACAAATAAGTTCTTGAATTATCACAACATATATCAATGTGATCCTTGATGCATATATTTGCTGAACAAAGTAAAAAGTAAAAAAACATACACTTTGATTGTTGAAAGAACATTACATAGCCAAAAAAGAACATTACATAGACATCAAGTCATAAGTCTTACATCTGATGTTCATAAGTCATTACATAGCCAAAAAGCATAATTGAAACAAGTCCAAAAGCATAATTTAAACAATCATCACTGCTTTGGAAATCCTGGAGTTGGGATAAACTTCATGTATGGGTTGAGTAGAAGCGGCTGGCCAGTAACTTGGATATGGAACTCTAATAACTCTAGGAGCAGTTGGATTTTGTAGAGCAAGACCCCTCACTTGTGTTTGTTTATGCCTGTCATTTGAAATCACTAGTCATGTCAAGCCATATCTCCTTGTACTCATTCTCTGGAATAAAATCAATCAAATCAGACCTTAAATTATAACATTATCCATCAAATCAGTCCTTAAATTATCACAATAAGTATCAAATTGATCCTTATTTTGAGGGGTATAATTGGAAACACAGAAAAAATGACAACTAAAAAGTTAAAACTGCAATTTTTACCATTCTCATCAAATTGGTCCTTGTACACGCGGCTGCCTTGTTGACACGTGTACATGACAACACAACATGCAAGATGGCACATCATCATCACTAACGGAGCTTATGGACGGGGGGACCATTTTGATGGACGTCTGCAAAATTCAGGGACTAAATAGATATTTCGCAAAATTTAGGGACAAACTTGGCTGATTTTTGAAAATTCAAGGACGAAGTTGTGGTATTACTCGAGAAAGATTGTAAGAAGATAGATAAGGCAAAATGAGGTAGATTTGACGTATTGATCGGTCCAAACAAGGTAATAAAAATTGAAGTGGATCGATCGATTCATCTAGCTAGTTTTATCGGGAATCAACCCCATGTTTAATCTTTTTGACATTGAAAACCACTTTGTTATAAAATCGGAAAGTAAATTGGTAAATTCGTAAAAAAAATCAAAGAGATCGTAAATATTAGCGATTGAATCGGTTATACAAGTTGGACCGTTCAAGAAAATGCACAATACTAATGTTACTTTGGAGTTTGCCAACTTGTTTTTGAGTTTGCAAAATAATTTTGTTTTTTCCTTTCCAACGAAGAGTCCAACGGTTTCTATGACAAGGGAAACATGGAGGAGGAGGCGTAAAAGAATACGCTGATGAAGGAAAAATAATGGTTATTTTTAAATGCAAACAAATGGTGGATAGAAAGAACATTGAAAAGCTAAAGACAGATTGTTTGATACTATATTACTCTAGTATTTTTTTACAAAGAAATGACACATAAGAGAGAATCTATCCTTTATCAAAAAATCATATGTACGACTTTATTCACCATAGGTCTATGCACAAAGACCATAGAATTCTAAAAGCAAATTTTTACTATTGTCATCAGTTGTATTGGTTTTAAGATATCTACTCGGCCGTAGCTAGATTGTACTCATGGACCCACTGTCGAACTATAGGGCTCGTAACCCGTGTATGACCTAGTTGTATACGAGTAACTCAAATCAGATAAAGGGAACGCATGTGTAGATTCACTCGGAAAAAGATTCCTTGGAATCATATAGGCATCAAGATGGGGCGTGGAATGATTCCCTTTCTTGGGGAACATAGTGAGGAAAGCCCACGTGTCAGGAGCCAAACCAGAGCATCAAAAAGACATTTGGGGACAAGCCTGATTCGCTAGGCGAGCTCAACAGCGTTAAGGCGAGCCAAAACAGGGGGTTCCAAGTCGAAATGCCAAAGGCAGATTGCTAGGCGAGTTTTGGTCTGTTAAGTAAACTAAGACGGTTTCAAAAAAATATCTAAAGATAATTGGCTTTTCCCTCCAATGACAAAACGTGATTTGCTAGGCAAGTCTTGTTTCACCTAGTAAACTTAAAAACACATAACCTCTATAAATAGAGGTGTAGCTCATTTCGTTAAAACTTAATCATTGTAAACTATGACAAATATAGAGTGAACAAAGGGTAGAAGGTGTGAGACACAATTGGAGGGTTAGGAAGCTTGGGTTAAAGCTTGTTGATAATTCTCCAACATTTATCAACCTTCTTTTGTTAGTGTTGGGTTTGTAGACATGTGTAGGCTACATTTTGTTAAAACAATAGTTATAGCAAGATGCCAGACAAGATCTCTTAACTTATTGGTATGACATCATAGTGTGCCTTGTTCCGCTTACTTGGTGATTTATTTTAAACGTGAAGATCTCTTGAATATTCTCTGAAGATTTAATTCATTAAAGAGTTGACCAAGAAGCGTGTTTCTAGAAGCATAGATAAGTCGGTTTATACTTAGCTTAGTCCTTAAGAATATTGTTGCAACATTTACGGAAACATCTTATCTACTTCAGAATTACTGCGCTGAAATCTCGTGATTCAGCATATGATTATACGGATTTGTACGTCAAGCCCATTCTGCAATCAGACTATATAAAGGAAGACTCAAGACCTAATTGACCACTGAAGTCGTCGTTTACAAAAGAGTACTTTAGGGTTTTAGTATGTTCTTTGTTATTTGTGAGCCACTCTTGTATCACGTTGATGCATTGAGTTGGACTTTGTAGTTGAGTTGTAATTCTTAAAAATCACTCAAAGCTTGTAAGCACGAGTTAATTCTTAGAATTAGGAGAGTGTCTCCATCTTTGTTATTAATAAAAGGACGATCACTGGATCTGTGATAAAGAGGAAGTGGGCGGAGGTTCTAATATCTAGGACTAGGGAGAGTCATAGGTAGAAATTGTACGGGTAGTGATAAGTGAGAAGCTATTAGACCGAGGGTTTTTATGTATGCTTTGAATTGATACTACTTAGTGAATTTCCTTCCTAGTTTGGTAGCCACAGACGTAGGTGAAGTTGCACCGAACTGGGTCAACAAACTACTTGTGTCTTTTTATTTCTTGTCCATATCTATTGTTAGTTTATTTGTGTTATCATGAAGTCTCAACATTATTCTTGACGTCACACTTGTCGTAACATCGTGTATAACATCTTTACTACGTGTCAGAATTTCAGTTAGTTATGCTTTCCATGAGTAACTAAACTCTCTTTTATACTGGGATTGGATGTAAATAGTTAGGATTCTATGTAGTAATCTTAATATGGTTGGTTGTATGTAATTTATGCATTTAATATAATCTTTAGTTTAAATATGTTCTTAATGTTTTGTCGACGATGTAGTGTTACATAATTTATCTTTTAATTTATTTTGAGCTTTAGTCGGCATTACTATTTAAGGGACATAGTTTAAATTATGTATAGGTGCTATCGATTTAGAGATGGTGGGTATGCCAATGTTCATGTATAACTATCCACATTTATGTCATTGAAACTATTGGCCATTTTGCCACCGATGCATCAAAAGTCTATTGGTTCAATGAATCTCACATTGTTAACCAGATACGGAGACATATGACTAGGGATATGTGAAGTTATATTTGAAGCATAAAAAGTATACAATCAATTAAGAGGAAAAATATGAGGAATAACTATTGAAATCTATTCCTAGCAGAATGTTTTCTATCTTGAATAGTTTACTTTTAATCACATCAGAAAAATGTTTTTATAAAGCCTTGCTTAGAAATTATGTCGATACGAGCAAAATCTAGCTAAGTACAGTCTTTGTGGTTTGATAATCTATTTTTGATAAAACCGGCATAATACTTATTGTTGTGTGAGGATAGAAAAAATCCTCTTTATTAAATGGCGTCATTGTCGAGGACTGCATCAAATTAGATTGATTTTTCTTATTTACGATTTTTTTGAACTTGTAAATATTGTCTCTATTATGCTAAATTCGCTAGGCAAGCCTAGCAAACCAAACATAAATTGTAAATTATTTTGTTTTCTTAAGTTTTTAATATTTCCCGTTTATTTTAAACTTTTATAACGCTTTTGGCTACTAATTGTTGGTAGAGTTGTTTGATTACTGTGTATACGAGAAAAAACTCCTGAAGGTCGGCTGATTTACGATCTCGAGATCGAAAGAACCAGAAGAAAAAATAGACATCAAATAAAGAATTAAAGAAAATCGCTACAACGATTAACAACAAGCACACTTGTTGGAAACCATATGAACCTACTTAGGTTAGTCGAGTGGTGTTGGCTTGGGACCTTCAAGTGTGTTCCTCTCAACGTCTCAAATTTGATTATTCTCAATTCAAATTTCGGCATATTAGTTTGGTTTATTGGAAAAAATAGTTGTATTTGGACATACTACTATTGTTATGTCATACACTATTTTGCAAATAGCATCTATAGTGGCACTATGACATTATTGTGAAGTGGAATTTTAACAAATTGATATTCATGATTAAAAATATTGTGCATCACATTAAAATTGTATAAAATGACAATAAACAAAATCTATAAAGAAATAAAATACTGCAACATTAATCATCCAATTGTAACTAAGAACATGCATGAATCTTATTACACAAACCAATTAATTTTACATAGTACTATTGCATGACACATTTATATAGAATTCACTTGTGCCTTTTGATTATTAAAATTGTTTTTTCTTGTTTGTTTTTAACAAACTCATACAGCATAATGCTATACCAAGAATATTGTACTATTTCACAAGGATTAACTAGATCATGTGTCGTTCCTGTCTAGTTTTACCCACCACGGTGACACACGTGATATTGTTGATACTTGAAGTGTTTCTTTTCATCAATATAGTTTGGTTAATTTGTTTTTGTTAATTAATATAGTTCTATTAGTATTGACAAAAAGAACAATCTTTATATCTATTCCTAGCAAACATGCTTACCCTAATTGCATAACCCCTTAACCCTAACCCTAATGCAAAAAATTACTAAAATAACCTCTAATTAAGCCTTTAATCCCGCCTTTGAAAAATGCCACACGCATCGCAAGAAATACAAATTTGCAAGATACCAATGTGTGTGTCTCCACGTTACAATTTCCAACAAAACAAAATTTGACTCTGCCATCTCTTCTCCTTCCTTACTCTCTTTCTCTGATTTTGAAATTTGATCACTCTCTCTCTGATCACCCCTACCTTCTGGATCCTCTCTTCCCCTGTCATCTACTCATTTCTACACCTCCTCACCGAAGACATGCCACCCCTTACTCCTCTCTGATTTGTTCTTCACCACCAGAAAGTTAATGTAATGATCCTACTCTTATTATGCTTCTCCCTTTTCTAACTCCAGTGGAGTTGAACTCGGCGGCCGATCCATGGCAACGAGTCGTGACGATAACAACTAGAAGGTATGCAATTTGTTTTTTTCCTCAATTTCTTATTTGATTTGTTCTTTCTCAATTTGATATCGATTTCACTAAAAATTGCATCGTCAATATTTAATTCGAATTGTGTTGATGATAGCATTGAAGATTTTGGCTTTTGATTCATTTCTAATTTAGGTATTAGATCACATCATGCGCCATGTTGCAAAGGATTGAAGGACCAAGGTTGAAAGTTACTCCAGGAGGTTTTTTCTATCTCTATTAATTTGTTTTGTGTTCATTCCCATAAAATTGATTCTCAGATTTTTTGTGTGCACTTCTCTGTTCATGTCAATCACTCTTCTGATTTTCAAATTTTCAATTTTTTACAACCTGAGTGAACAATAATTGTTCTATTTCAAAACATTTTTTTTAGAGAGGAAATTTCAAAACATTGTTGGAGGCTGAATTTGTTTATTAGATAAAATATGGAGGACATTTGGCTGTTTGATTTTTTGGTTATTCTTTGTCTTCATCTTCTTAAGGACCTGCATATTTATGGCTCTAGTGCATATTATTCTTTGTCTTCACTTTTTAGTTTCATTTAAATTATAGATGTAGGTAGTTGGGAGGATTTCACCAAAGTTGGTCTGTTTGTGGCAAGAGGTGCGAAAATCTGCCTCCTGCAATTGCAATATAAGGGTGGTTAAAATCAATTGAATGGTTTTTCTATGTTTCCCCTAACTAAGTTATGACAAAAACTTTATAATACTATTACCATGTTGTATAGATCTCTTACATTTTAGTAACTTTTTATATTGATGTGATCATGAGTTTTTTTTATTCATGTTGAAGGAAACCTGTTAATTGATTTAAATGAATTTAGTAAAGTTTCTCTACATGTTTTGTCACCTTTTCTCACATTTTGTCATTGATTCCAAATTATAGTAGTGCATTTCTTTATCCAATCATAATTGATCATTAACTTGAAATGAATCTAATTTGTTCTTCAACACGAGTTTTACGTCATAGGTTCAAATTTCACAAGATCACCTCTTGACTCTGCACACAAGAAAATAGCAAGGATTTTTGCTCACTCAATTTGTTGCTTGGGTGTGCTTGGTGTTTGTTGTCTTTAAAGGTTATTTCCCTTATGCTGTTGTGACTTTACGGCTCTATTTTACGTTCATGTTTGCATAATTGACATCAACTATGTGTTACGTGATAGGCTGCAGAGTGTTATTCCTCCTTCGCGTGCTTTCATTTTGTGGAGACTGTTTCACAATAAAATCCCCACTGATGAAAATTTGGGGAAAAGGGGCAGCTGTATTGTCTCCATATGTCACTTTTGTCTGAAGCAGTCTGAAAGTTCAGAACACATTTTCTTCAGATGCTGTGTTACTTTCTCCCTTTGGGATTGGCTTAAGAAAGGTATGAATAGACAACTTGATCTTTCGAATTGCTGCAATCTGATTTTGGGTACTTCTAGAATTGGTAGCAAACTGGCTCAACAACTTATGACATTTGCCATTGTTCATGTGCTATGGATTATATGGATTGAACGCAATAAAAGGTACTTTCATGGTATACAGGCTAACATTGGAACCCTCATTAATAGGGTCATGTCTGAGGTTCGTCTCAGTTTTGATTTAGTTCTTGCTAGAGGCATTTCCTCTATGACAGACTTTCACATAACTCATCTCATTCATGTTCCCTTACGGCCCCCGAGGACTGTTGTAACAACTGATATTTTCTGGATTCATCCTGAGATGGCATGTATCAAGATAACTGTGGATGGATCCTCTTATGGCTCACCCTCTATTAGCACCATTGGTGTTGTTTTCAGAGACTGGCAGGCAGGTTTCTTAGGATGCTTTGTGCAAAATTTAGGCCATGCTACATCACTGGAAACTAAATTTAGTGCGTTGATGTTTCCTATTGAGAAGGTTGTGGAACAAAATCTGAGTGTTGTTTGGTTAGAGAGTGATTCGTTGATGGTTGTTAATGCTTTTAATACTAACGGTGATGCTGGTGTGCCTTGGCGAATGCGGGTTTGATAGAACAATTGCAAACAGATGGTTAATCCAGCTTGGCTACAAATGTTCTCATGCATATTGTGAGGGCAACATGGTTGCGGACGCTTTGGCAAAAAACGGACAGGGGTTGGCTCTTTGCACATCACAATGGTGGAAATACCCACCATAGTTTATTCTTTCATTGTTAAACAGAGAGCAATCAGGTTTACCTTTCACTAGATTCACTATGTAATTCATTGTGCATATGGTGCAGGCCTTTCCTGTTTGTTAATACCATTCATTGCTTGATAGGAAAAAATAAGTTTATCATCCATAGAAATAGAAACTTTCTTTTAAAGCAACTCTGGTGATCAAATTGTTTATTTTTTTTGTTCGTACATTGAAATTAATAACACATGATATTTCAATTTAATCTTTTGTTTGCATTCTTTTATTAATTCTAGAAAGAGTCTTCCTACTCAGATTTTTCAAAGTGTGTTGTCTTATTGACCGTCTACTTGAGTACATGTTATCATAAACAGGTTCTTTAAAAATATTTTAAATGTAGTTTTATATCATGTATCATAAATAGATATTGCAGCAATGCTTACTCACCAAAAAGTTGTTATAACTAGCTGACCAATAGTTTGTCTTTTTTATCTCATTTTGATTATTATTATTATTAAATTTATTTTAATTCATATACTTTACATGCTTCATACTACAATTACAGGGGTTTTATTGGAATGAGATGCATAGTTTTTGTGGAAAGGGTCGTTGCGGCTATTGTCCTTGAGATTATTTTGAACACTTTGCTTCTGAAATACAATAGTTGGAGCCTGGAGGGTGAAATTCACTGCATGAAATAGTGGTAAACTGCAATGGAGTGACACCTCTTACTGTTTTGCATGTAAATTTAAATGTAGACTTTACTTATATAAATGCACTCAATGTTTTTCAAATGTAAGGGATCTTCAACGCATATGGACCTTCCTATCTAATTTTTCATTGCTTGCAAATACTATCACAAATATTTCTAAGTTTCTTGCTTCATTAATATCGGTGCATTGATTTACACTTAAGTGTATGAAAACTTTTTTTTTTTTATTTATAGGAAAGTTTTTTATTCAAATACTCCATTTGATAGGAAGTTTTTTATAGTTTTTTTTATAGGAAGGTCCTATAAATAAATAAAAAAATCTTTTCTCCCATTCATCCATTCAGATTATGTAGCAGCTAATCTTCTATTCCATTCATCTATTCATCTAATCATCTGATGAATATGACAACTACATTAATACGACTTCAAATGTGGTGTACAGAGAGATTTTTTGAAACGTGTAAAACTCGACTTATAAAATCAAGTCATTTGTATTGGTTTTGGATTTGCAGTTGTTATAACTTTGTGTGACGTTGAATATTGCATTGCAAAGAATGTATGTAAATGTATATGACTCGTGCGGTAGCACAGGTGGACGATCTAGTAATACAATAGTTTTATTAATTATATTATGTATGTGGGTTCCTATGCACTATGCATCGGATAAAATTTTATTTTTAATAATGTTTATTTGTCTATTTTAGGTTTAATAACAATTTTCGCCCCCTAACTTTCACGAAGTTGCAATTTTGTCCCCCTAAGAAAAAAAAACTACAAAATCGCCCCTTAAGTTTTGCAACTGTAGCAGTTTTGGTCCCCCAAGATAAATTTTTTTTTTTAAAAATAACACGTGGCACTTCGCTCAGGGTCCAACGTCAGTGTAGACCGAGTCAAAATTGAACTTAGGGGTCAAAACTGCCACATGTGCAAAACTAAGGGGGCGGTTTTGTAGTTTTTTTAAGGGGTCAAAATCGCAACTTTGGGAAAGTTAGGTGGATAAAACTGCCATTAAGCCTTTATTTTAATGTATTATATAACATATTTTGTTCATAATTATATTATGAATGTTAAAATAATTTCTATTATCCATGATAGTATAAAATTAAGATGTAAACTAATTGTATTTAATTATATGTCAAATAATTAGCGGGTAGCCATTTTTTGTGCTCATGTATTCGGAAAAGTGTCTTTTATTTTACGCATGAATGAAATGAAGAAAAAAACAAATATTAAAGAATAGATGACAAATAAATAATTAACTTTTTTGATATCCCATATCTAATTTTAAAGCGGTAAACGATGTAATTTATCATTTTTTCTATAAAATAATGGAATGTTAGTAAATATTATGTGACTACTAGCGAAAAGACAGACACTCACATGACCATCTTTCCTCCATTTTTAATGCGTTAACGTTTAAAAATTATGAACCGTGTTTTTTTTATTATAAAATTTTGATTTTGATTAAAACTAAAAATATAAATGTTTGTTGCTTTCAAGTTATATCAAAACAAACTTACATGGTCCCCGTGAGCTTAGCTTAGTTGATAGGGATAATACATAATATATGCAAGAAGGTCTGAGGTTCAAATCTCGGACACCAAAAAAAAAAAATAAATAGAACATGATTATATATTTCAATGACACCTATAATATAACAAAAAAATATATAATCTAAATTCTTTTTTTAATGATATCAACAACAATCTAAATATATAATATAAAAAAACAAAAGTTGTTTGAGGGTATAATTGGGGTAATGAAAACATAAGTATAAATATACTCATTAAGTTTGTTGCACTTTTTAAATGATAAAGGAAAAAACTATATATATATATATATATATATATATATATATATATATATATATATATATATATATATATATTCATATCGTGTTTGTTGCATTTTTGTAATATTTAAATTTATTTTTATCTATTTGTTACATGTGTTATTTGTATTGAAAATTGAGGGCATTTTTGAAAAGAGAAAAAGTCAGGGCGAAAGAGCTGAAAATGCCATTTTCTTTATATATAGTATAGATTTATAGAAAATTAATTCAATGATTTGATAGAAAATAGAAACATAATACATAGATACATAAAAGTAATAAGGTTAAAAGTTGAAAATTTCCTTGTATTTCTAACATATATAACATTTATTCTCACATGACTTGCATGATTCAAATATACTTATTTAATACATGAAAAATGAGGAAATATGTATTGTTTCAAAGATATATTGATGGTTGATGAATGTAGTTTGTGAATAAGATACATGACTACAAAAATCATATTTAATACACGAGGGATGAGACAGAGTTGTACTCAATGCAGGATATATTAGTGATTTGTGCATGAAGTTTTTGATTGAAATACCATACTCCAAAGTCGTGTTTTGCTCATGAGCATTATATAAGGTTAATTGTATATTAATTTTTGTATGTAATTAACAAAGCATGCATTCACCAAGGTTCGATTGGTTTCTAAAATGATTTTCTTTAAAAATTGATTCAAGCAAGTTGTGTATCAACTCAAAACTTTAATTAAAAAATTACACAACAACATTAAATGTTGTAATGGTTGATTTCTTATTAGGATTTAAGTTGTTTAATTTTAGGTGATTCCATATAAAAAAAGAAGATTGCTAGTTTATATGGACTAAAACTTTGTCAGTTTTGAGAAAAATAGCAGGTATGTTATTTAGCATTGTTTGTTGCGATGTTTCTCAGATCCATTTGTATGTTTCTCAATGAGATATCCATCTTTATTTTGACAAGTTGTACATTTAGCCATATTATTTCTTTTTATATATTGATGCATTTGTCTTTTTCTTTTTGTAAATTTGCATCTTAAATTTTTTATCTTCACTTTTGCACTTCACCCAATTTTTGTTTCAAGCTCCTCCACTATGCACATATGAATTTTTTTAATAATAATATTAAGAGAGGGTTGTGGCCTGATGGACGAAATTGTCAATTGCACCAAATTGTAACAAGTAATACATAGCAAGTTTATCGTCTCTACATGAATTGTCGTTCAACTTAGCAAGTAGCAAAACTTATTTAGAGAGTTAATAGAAAAGATCAGGAGCGGTCATCTTGTTGATTGTGTATTTATCAACGAATTTGTGTAATTTGAATCGTTTATGTGTATTTAACAACAAATTTGTGTAATTTGGATTGTATATGTGAGATTAAGTGATTATGTATGATTAACGACAAATTTGTGTAATTTGGAACGATTATGTGTGATTATGTGTGATTATATTGTTGAAATGATGTAATTTGGATAAATTATGAGTGTGTATTGATCACGAGTCATTATATGGCTTGATTCATGACATTGAATGCCGTTTTACTGCTATACTAGAAGCCAACGTGAGTTAACTCACGTTGACCTGTAATGAACGTGAGTTAACTCACGTTCGAATTCAGCATGTCTTAAGTCACGTGAAGGTATTTTAGTATATGAGAGTGAACAATTTTGTATGGATTTCTGTTTTTTCCCCTGCACTTTTCGCTCGTGCCCTGCAGCCATGACAAAAATACCCCTGCGTTACTTAACTCACGCAGCGTGAGTTAAGTCACGCAAAGTTATGCTTTTCTTTTTCTCACTTGCCTTCACCGTATTTTGCTTGCCCACTCCACTTTTTCTTGCTTGTAATTTTCCAACGATGGTTTTGCATCACCATAGCCTGCACTCCACTTTTTTTTTTCTTGACAATCAATGATGGTTTTGTCCAATCCACTTTTTTTCTTCTTACTTTTGATTTATTGGTTTTCAATTTTGAATGTAGAATGTGATTAATTGAGTAATTTAATTAGATGTTTTGTTGTATTTTTTTTGCCAAAACAATTGAATTGTAGAATGAAAAAGGATGTGAATAAAGAACAGGATTACTGCATTTTCATATGGAAATTGGTCAAATAATTGTTGCACCGTCTCCATTTCCATGTTCAAAATAATTGAATAAATTAATTAGTGAGTTTGAATTTGGTTTGAAGAGTGGAGTGGTGGTGTTAATGTCAAAAAGTGCTCTTCTCTGTCTGCAAAACAATTTCATACATTTTCCATTGTTTAAAACTAGCGTGCGTTAACTCACGCGACGTGACTTAAGTCACACATGTGTAAAATTAAGTCAGTTTGATTTACACTTGCGTTATTTAAATAACGTAGGGGTATTTTGGCCAGTTTTGCTGGGTGGGAGCGAAACTTGTAAGGGGAAGAGCAGAAATCTTTGAAAATTGCTTTTCTGACATTCAAAACGTCATATTGACACATAGAAATGACGCTTTTACCCCCGACGGTAGTTAACTACCATTAGATTGATCCGGCGGTAGTTAACTACCGCTGTACACCAACACAACTTAAAAAAAAAACACATTAAAAAAAAACTCCAACGGTAGTTAATTACCGATGGAGAATATGATGCTGATAGCGAGGAAGAGAAACATGACAAACTTGAGAAGCAGAAAACAAGGAGGTATGGTTCTATTAATGAGGACTTTGGTAGAGGCGGCAATTTACACGTTTTTTGACAAACGTTTTTTGGTCTTTGGTCAGGTTTTCAACATTCAATTTACACGTTTTTAACTACTTTTACACGTTTTTTTCACCACATTTATAAGTTATCATTCCTACCTATAAATACCCTCACAAACTTTCTCTTTTGCTCACATTATCTCCTCCCACCCTCTTTCTCTTCTTCTTTTTTGTTTCTATAGTCTCTAGGCTCTTTATACCCTTTTAGGTATATAGTAGTAGCTCTTGGGGAAATAGTGGTCGGTCGAGTTGGGGAAAAATACATCATCCCTTGAGGTAAAATTAGGTTTGCTTCCTTTTACTCACAAAATCTTTTTACCGTGGGTAAAAAGAAATATCATGGGGTATAAAAGGAACCAAATTTAAATTTACCTCAAGGGATCTTGATGTCTTTTTTCCCAACAGGACTAATCACTATTTTCCCCAGGAGCTATTGCTATATACCGAAGAGGGTAAAAATAACTTTTTACCACAAGAGGGTAAAAATATAATAAGTAGATTAGTGAATTCAAATAAATTATTGTAATGTTTGAATGATATTAATAAAACGAGAGTTATATTTATTAATTTTGTTTTTTATTTGTAATTATATTTGCATTTATTTTATGTTTATG
>Ga0228711_1000276_pt1 | contig 55937 bp, 20 predicted proteins | sample MedpolnodulmetaG_2_FD_177996 | JGI IMG/M metagenome (GOLD analysis project Ga0228711, IMG submission 177996) | Root nodule microbial communities from Medicago polymorpha collected in Santa Monica, California, United States - brown nodules | ecosystem: Host-associated > Plants > Roots > Nodule... | reverse complement strand
GTCCTTGAGCATAGAAGTCTCTTTCTTGTGTGATTGAGCATAGAAGTCTCTTGGAGTTGTCCTTGAGCATTGAGAAGTCTCTTTCTTGTGTGATTGAGCAACTTGTAATCCGACATTACATTTTAGTAGAACTCTCCTTGGAAGTGCAAGGGGGACAAGACTACTTCCGGTTTGTGGAAGAAACCTGTATAATTGCTTGTGTTCTTTCTTTCTCTGTTCTCTTACATTTATCTGCTGCACTAAGACTCTGAACTCACTCAGACTCTGAACTATTTCAAACTCTGAACCTGGGAACAGTTCTTCAGAACGTAAGGAAGAAAAGTTTTTGAAAACACAATTCAACCCCTCCTTCTTGTGGTTTTTCTCACCTTCAAAAACTTCTTCAATATGTTATGGGTTTGGTTATGGGTTAGTTTAAGTCAATTTCTTTTTTAAATTAACCTCGGCTTGCACCTATTTAATCCAGAGAAATATAAAAGTGAAGTCGAAGCCCTAAGACATACCAAACATTTTAAAATATTTTTTTAGAGATGAAACCCTAAACTCAACTCCATATTTTAAATATGCCTCATTCGCCTTTTAATCTCTCCCAAACATCTAGTTTGTGTGATTTTGGTCATCAAATTTTTTATTCCACCATTTTGACCTACCATTGTTTTCCCCTTTTGTAATAAGTCCGCCCCTCTATTTTCCTATAATTTTAATTCTCCAAGTGACATATTGTAAATGTTTAGTCCCTCATTTTTAGTTCTTTGAGTATTATGATTATGCATGATCCAAGCCCATTTGGCCCATATTAAAATGGGATCGGGTTGGACTGACCCATTGGGCTTCGGGCCGACCCATTATCAATATTTTCATTTGATTTTTTTGGTAAAAACACTATATTTTTTTGAAAAAATTATCAACTAATTTAAAATTTATTAATAAAATCCCCATGAGCTTAGCTCAGTTGGTAGGGATATTGCATATTATATGCATGAGCCGGGGTTCGAACCCCGGACACTCCACTTCTCCACAATTAAATTGTGTGAGCTCTAGCCACTAGACTACTTGACCAAAAAAAAAAATTAATAAAAATATATTTAAATTACTAAACTTAATAAAAATGAATGAATTTACCTCAAAGTTTTAAAAATCTAAAGTTTATAAATTATAAATTCGATTCAATCAATGTAATAATATAGAGTTATATTAATATTCAATGTTAATGTAAAAATTATTTACATTTTTATGTCCATCCAATCATATTTTAGTAAAAAAATAGTTCTGAGTAACTAATATAAAAAATACATATAAAAGAGTGAAAACTTTTAAAAAAGGAAAACTAAAACCGGCTGGACCGGCCTCAAGAATATGTGGCCCAGTTATAAATGGGTTGGGCCGAGCTGACCCATTTATGCAGTTTGTCCACTCGGATCGGATTAGACCTGACCAGTCCATTTGACACATCAACTAACCGTACGGGCAAATGGGGAAATTTTGGAGGGGACCCTATTTATTGCAGAAGAAAGAAAATCTAAAGGACCAAAATGACTCAAGCAAAAAAATGACAGTCCAAAATCATAACATCATAATATAAAGGAGTGTGATTTTGAAGAAACTAATGAAGGGTAAAAGTAGCTCTCAAAATCAAAATATTTGAAATCTGCTATTGGTTTGATATCAAACTATCCTTATGCTACCTCTACGTAAATTTTGGGATCTTTTGGTAAACGTTGTATGTTTTCTGTTACTTCTATTTAAACGTGTTCCAAAAGAAAATCTAATTTATACATTCATATATATATAGACGCATATATACATTTCATTTTCAAAGTACACGTGTCTTCTTCATACCCAAAGGTTAAATAGTTCATAATTTTTTTACAAATATGTTGTCAACTCATTTAAGTTAATCTATTTCCTTTAGATGGGTTTCAATTTCCTTAATTAGAGTTAACATTCTCCTATTTCTGATATTATTTTTGTTTGAGTAAGTTTTAGCTAAGTTTAACTGTTTCATGGGTTGAAGATATTTTTTTATGGGAAAATATAGATAGACACCATTTTTTCTATACCACTTTTGTACACACCTTATGTGGAAGGATATTTTGGTAATGTGCAACAACGAATATGTAGTTATTTTGGACTTACATTGCCTCATGTTGCATTTATGTGTGGAGGTTTAAGAGGTGTATATCACCTAGGTTTAAGAGGTGTATGTCACCTATGTGTAAGCACTCTTTTTTTATATAAGATATCCATCAACTATCATGTATATTTCAATACAATATCGATAGTTAATTTTTTTTAGGGAGTTTAGATACTTAATGAATATCATATAATTGAACACCTAAACGTTGTAGTTAATTATGTTTAAATTGTTAATTATGTTTAGTTGATAGTTAATAAGTTAGGGAATAAATCATATGTAACTTCTATTTTCAGGGTACATGTTAAGAAGTTAAAAAGAGAATTAAAAGATAACTTTTATATTAAAAAGATAAAATTTAAAACTTTTAATATTAAAAAGATAAAATTTAAAACTTTTAATATATGAGAAATGCTTAAGAAATTTAAAATAGAAATGTTACCTTGAAAATTGTGCATTGAACACATCAAAATAAAAAAAAAATCTACATAGAACTTATCAATTATTGAATGCACAATTGCTAAGCAAAAGTTTCTATGTTTAGTTTCTAAATTTATGCCCTAAAGATTCAAGTTGACATTTTCCATCCAGTATTTAAATTGAGTTAACTATCCAAGTTGTTATTGAAAATTGTTGTCTGATTCTGTATCAAAATAGCCAGTTTTTTTTTTCTTTTCCTAGACCATTATTTAGATCAGAAAAACAATTTTTTCTTGTATAATTTTTTTTAAAAGCATTTTGAAGAAATTTAATAAAACTGACCAATTAAGTTTTATTTTGATCAGATAAAACTGAGGAGCCATATTGAAAAGAACAAGGCAAGCATGAAGATATCAAGGTGTAGTCAAAGAAAAACGGACAGGATAAGTGAACTACCTAACTGCATACTATTGTATATCATGACATTTTTGTCACTACAAGAAGTTGTCCAGACAAGTGCATTATCCAAAAGATGGAAGCACCTATGGAAGTATACTTCTAATCTTATACTAAACAATACCCAATTTCAAACGACCGCTAATTTTAGAAGTTTTCTTGACAAATTCTTAACTCATCGTGATCGTTCGTGCCCCTTGCACAAAATAGATGTCGATTTTGATTATTTTTTTTCTTTTCAAATCTTGTCGAAACTCTTCAAATATGGTATGGCTCATAAAGTGGAGTCGGTTACAATCAATGCTTTCGGTGCCGGTTATACCCATCGAAATATCGAGATCACCAATATCATGTCTTCGTGTCGTTTTATAAAGCATCTTGAACTTTCATTTCGTGAAACAAGAGGGAAAGTGATCTTTTCCCGCTCTTTAGATCTTCATGAGTTGACATACTGTCGCCTAAGAGAAATTTCATTTTCATCAAATGACAAAAATACTTGTGTCAACCTATTTTTAGGCTGTAGGAAACTAAGCACTTTGATTATTGATTGTTGCAGTCTAATTGGAACTTAAAAACTTTTTGTATCAAATGATAAAATTTCCAACTTGATCATCCGGTTTGACAAAGGTTGTGACTACAAGTACAAAATTCAAATGAACACTCCAAATCTAAAGACATTTACTTTTGTTGGTCCTCTTGGTTATAAACATTTAACTCACCCACTCTACGTTCATGATCCCAAACTTCTTGAAGAGACCATTTGTGAAGTTTGGTTCCCCGCTAGTGCTCTGGAGTATGCTAATACCTTGATGAATATAGGCTGAAATTTCGCAATGATCAATCTGATGAGGTATGCAATTAGTTTTTTTATTTTATATATACTATCATTATTATAGTCATTGTCCCTAGTGGCATCTACATTCTTTAAACTCTTACTTCAGCGTTGAAACCTCATAGATTAGTAATCCTAAAACATTTTAGCCTTTTTCACACACACAAAAAATTAATGTTTATGGTTTCCTATATGACTATTTTTATTTTTTTTTAATGTAAATGTGTCTAATTTAATTTATTAGCTTAATTAGCTGCTCCATTAGGTGTTGATTTCATTCATTCAACATTTGATCTTACCCTTTTTCATTTGTTTTGTTGCTCCTTTGACAAGACATTATTACATTGTACTATTGAGGATTTCACATTGAAGATGAAGGCGACACGTAAGACATGCGCATTGCAACAGCATTAAGCTAATTAGGCATGCATTTTGTACAATCTAAAAGGTTTTTATTGCTTTGGTTGTTTAAATCTGTCAAGGGATCTTGATGTTATTGTAGTTTTTGTTGGGGATTAAGTGTTCAGATTTGGTTGGATCATTTATTTGCATCATTGTTAGTGTGAAAAGTGGCTAGTTTGTAGCTCTTGTTATTGACTTTTGAAGTGGTTTTGTTTTATTTTTTGCAGCTAGCTTGTTTGGATACTGGATAAGAGATTTTCTCTAAATTTAGATCTCTTCAACTATTTCTCTAATGTTGTTTGTTCTGCCATAATCTAAACTATTTATTCATATTTTTTTCTCTTCGGTGCTGATTTTTGTTTATTTATGAGTCAATTAACCATTGGATTATAAATGAAGAGGGGGCTGCACCAAAAAGGCAGGAAAGGATTCAATTTCATCTTCTTATCTTCTTACTTTAAAAGCTTGTAAGGTTTAGCTATTGGTTTACCCTAATCACAAGCCTTAATTCCCTCCTTAACAGCTTAACCTAACTTCCTTGAGAAGATTTACATGTGCATGTGTAATCTTTAGCTATTGGTTAACCCTAAAGTTAAGCCTTAATTCCCTCCTTAACTAAACCTAGATTCCTTCATAAGCTTTTGCACGTCCCAACCTTGGTGACTTTCTGCCTTTCCCAAGAAACCATCGTTGAAGAAATACAAATTTTGCAATGTGTCTCCCACCTTAAATTCTATTCATTTTCTAATAAAACAAAATTTATCTATGTAATCTTTCAACTTCAATTTCTTTATCGTTCTATCTCCACCTCTTTCTCTGAATTTTGTTCCTCTTTTCCTTCTCTTTCTTCTCTTCTTCCCTCATCACCCTACCCTTTACTCCTCCGACCTGGTCACTGCAAGAAAGTGAATGTAATGATTCTACTCTTTTTATGCTTCTCCCGTTTTAACCTCCAGCGGCGCTGAACTCGGGGGCCGATCCATGGCCTTGAGTTCTGACGGTCACAACGATGGAACCTAGCTAATACGACACAAAGTTATTCTTCTCCAATGAATGAGGTGATTTCAGAGCCTCTGGACTCTTCTACGCTAATTCGTAGATGTGTTTATCAGATCATTCTCTGTGAGTTTTAGAGCAACTAAATATTCATTTTTTCTTTGATTTTGACGTTGTGCATTATATGATATCAAAATTAATTGGTTTATGGTGTTGTATGAGTTCAGTGAAAGTGAATATGAGAGTGGGGAGGATAGTGCAGATAACATTTTGTCAAGTTTAGTATTAGCTATGAGCCATTCCCTTTGATCAAAGGATCACTTGAAATTAGTTGAGGCTTTGTTGATGGCAAGTCTTTTTCTTATTTTTGACATGAATTTATATATTTGTTATAGATTTTTTTGATGCTCTATTTTGATTTCTTTCAAATGTGTAGTAATAATATGATGGCATATTAATTTTCTCAATTAAGCATATTGTTTTTCTTATTTATATGCAGGTATATTGGTTTAAATATCATTTTGAAAATTGAACAACAATGCAGATGATTGTACTATAACAATATTGAATGTCATAGAGTTGGATTCTAATGGGTACTGCTAATTTCTTTTAATGAGTTAAGTCTTTAACAATATGTTGATGCTACCAGGTACCAAATCCAGATTATGGAATTGAATGTTATCAGGGAAAAAAAATAGTCAGCTGCAATTTCCCTATGATTAGTCTACTTCCAATTTAAAGATTGCTATATACTTTAATTTTCCTCTAAATATATTTTGGACTGTAGTTCCTTGAACACCTCAAATAACCCTCTAATTGAAGATACTACTATAGTAAGCTGGGTATAGATTGTTATGTATATCAATAAATAATTGAAAGTAGTGAAAAATTGTTCATATAATTTGACGGTGTGCTTCATCATATTACTGGATGCATTATTAGGGCTGCAAGTTTTTATCATTGTATTCGGTGTGCTTGAGCATGATTTATGGTGTTGGACTTTTTCTAATTAGATTTGTTTGGATTACAGAAGTTAAAATGCTGAGGGGCTCATAGTTTTACGCATAACCACATGCTGCAAGATGGATATAAGGGTAGGTCTCATGTTTCTAAGGACATGGAACTGTAGTTGAAAAACTCAAATAGCAATTAGGGAAAACAATGTAATCAATCTCATTCTTCAATTAGAATTGGATTTTACCAACATATAAATGTATCAATTTGCCAAAATTTTTATTGATTTGTGTAGTTCATCATCCGGTTTATTTCAACGGTGGTTGTAGGTATTGCAGCGACAATCCAATTAGAATTAGGTTTTTTTTTAATCTATGCTTGCTATCACTACTTTTATAAATGATGATGTGGAAGGAAGTATCGCTGGTGAAGCACCATTGAGCCAACAGTGAGAGGTAAATTAGCTATTAAATATATTTTGAATAAATTAGGAGTTAATGTTTGACTGCAAAATATGTCATTCATTTAGTCTTTGTTTTTCTTCTTCTAACTTACTATTGGTTTCTTTTTCAAAGTTTAAATTGAATGTGAAAGACTTCATGAGGTATATGGCAGGAAGGTCATTCAAAACAAGTTAGAAAGTTCCACAAACATTTTAGTAGAGTGCTAATAATCGATCCTTAAATCAGGAAATGCAAAATATTTGTTTTGTTTGAATGTATTTATCTATGCTTATGCAAGGACATACCAGTGCAAACCACTGCCAAGATAAAGTAGTTTTAGATTTGGTTAGGTTCATTATCTTATCTTTAGTTTCAATTTGGTCATAATATAGTCTCATTTTATATTCAGTTTGGTCACCCTTTATTTATTTTTTTAAATTGTTCTTTTTCTTCTATGAAAAATTTAAGGATCATGAGTGGTGAAGACTGCAATTTCAGAAGGTAAACATTGCTGAACGTGTGAGGGCAGATGTGTTTTCTTGAGAGACTACAACAATCTTTTGTTGAAGATAGATATTGTCTTTTTCTGAATTATGTTTCTGAGTTTTTATTCTTTACTACATGTTTTCATTCTAAAGCGGTAGTATAAATTTCCACCATCATGGGTTCTAAAACACCTTACTAACTCATCATTTATCTTCATATGTTATTTATATAACAAATTCCAGGAAGGAAGGCATTTGTAAATTTTTCGACAATGCTCCTATTTAAAGACGATATCATGCATGTGTCGATTCATCTTTTGGACTTTGGATAGGCTTAAAAATCCAAGAGATCAAGATAAAGTAAAGAATTTACAAGAGAAGGTTCAATGTTCCAATGTGTTATTTATATAACAAATTCCAGGAAGGAAGGCATTTGTAAATTTTTCGACAATGCTTCTATTTAAAGACGGTATCATGCATGTGTCAATTCATCTTTTGGACTTTGGATAGGCTTAAAAATCCAAGAGATCGAGATAAAGTAAAGAATTTACAAGAGAAGGTTCAATGTTCAAGAGACATGAAAATGTTCAGTAAATTTTTTTGTGATGTATGATTGTAAATTTATATCATTGTAATATTATTGTAAGACAAATGCATTTTATTTTTATTAAACACGAAGAAACCCACATTAGCTTTCATTTGTAGGTCTTAATTTTGCATTCCAACAAGTAATTATAATCTTTTAAGAATATGGTCACATTTAAGAATATATAAGTATTGCATGATCTCTTCCTCTGTCCTGATCTCTTATTATTCTTTTAAAGATTGCTCATGTTCTAGGTTTTTGTCCTCCCATTTCCTTTTTTAAGAACTCTGTGATTGTTATTTTTTATAGAGTTTTTATGTGAGTTTTAAGTTAAATTAATAACTATGATTGGTTTTAAGTTGTTAATGAGCTTCATCAAAGGGTGAAATATTGAGTTCGATTCTTGGGTTAAAACATTCTTAGCTGACTGGATTTATGTATTTTTTCCTTGAAAACTAGAAGAATGAAAACCAAAGAAAAATTTATTTTATAATAACTTATTGATGTTTATTTTAGTCGATAAGACCCGTGCATCGCACGGGTCGGTGGTCTAGTTTTTTCTAATGCCTTTTGTGTTGTGTCTGTTGTATTAGCTCAGACTCTGTATTGCGGTTTTTTTTTATTATCAAACAATTATATATATTGCTTTTGTGGTCTTAGCCTTGAGCCATCGCTCTGAAACTGTTGAGTATTTTCTTATGACTATTGAGATTTGAAATATTTTCTCATGCTCTCAGCTGAATATACATTTTTGGTGTTTTTAAAATATACTATGATTTATAATATTTGACTTTTACAATTCTCATTATTGAAAGTTTAGCATCTCAAGGTTCTTCTCAAAACAAACTTTCATTGTTGCTCTCTCTTTGACCCTAGAGGCATCCAGAGTAGCCCATAACTTTGATCGCTTGAGTTGAGTATGAGACTATGCAAATTTTGTTTTATGAAAGAAAAAATCAATTTCTCGATCCCTACGGTTTTTGTTTATTCGTTACGCCACCCTAGCCTGAAGCGTGTCTAGTCCAAGGTATTAGGGTGTTTTGGTATCTCTGTGGCACAATGGGGCGACTTCAACGTGCTTTTGCGCGGTTAAATGCATATACTCCAAATGACTTTTTTTTGTTCAAGTATGCATTCTATATTCTATTATATGACTATCATTAAATTGTTTTTTGTATATAAATGTGTCTAATATTGACTTTTCATCTTTTTAAGATATATTAGTAATATTAATTAGGGATAAATTTTAAAAATAATAATAATTTTTGTAAAGTCGAATAACAACAATAAATAATAATAAATTCATGATATGTATTGTATCTAGTAATTTGAATTGAGGTTTATATTTAAGCACATTTTCTTCAAAAAGAGACTTATAATTATGGAGTGGTGTTTTTGTTTACACAATCTTAGAATAATATTATGTTTTGTTAATACTTGCTTCGTAAATATTTATAATCAGCAAGTCAATTCAATAGTTTAACTGATTGTTCCATTATGTGTTCATTTCATTCATTCAACTGATCTTACCCTTTTGCATTTTATTTGACAGAGATATTGTTGTAACATTGAGGATTTCACATTGAAGTTTAAGTCGAAACGTACTACTTGCGCCGGAAACAAGCATGAAAGCTAGTTGGACCTACATTTTGTAGAAATTGAAGTGTTTTATTTGCTTTGGTTGTTTAAATTTGTTGAGTATTTTCTTATGACTATTGGGGTCTGTATGAATTGATTAGAATCTTAAATTCATTCGTGGTGCTCCTTTTTATTGGAGATGCTTTGTGGTGTTTTTTAAATATATATACTCTTGATCTTGTCCAAAAGAAAAAAGTATACTCTTGATTTATAATATTTAACTTTGGCAATTATTTTTATCGAAAGTTTGGCATGTCAAGGTTGCTCAAAACAATCTTTAATTGCATCGATTGATGTCACAGTAGTTTCTGAAGTGAAAAAAGTCAATTATTTTTCCTTCCCTTAAATTGATCAAAGGTGGAAGGAAAAATAGAATGTGTTCAAGGATAAAAGAAGAGAAAATAAGAATGAATTAAAAAGATGGAAGGACCCTCTACCCTAGCAAAATGTGCAAACATAATGCATTCAGCATTTCTTTACTAGTAATTTTTGTTTTAGGCATAGTAGAACTCAAAAAGTAAATGAATGAAGCAAATTCTATTCCCATCTTACTCTCCTCTCAGACGCCTTACTATATTTCAAAAATATCTCGTTGAGTTATATAATTTGAAATTTTTTTCACGGATTTTCGGATTATATAATTCAAAATATGATTATATATATAGAGATTTGTTAGGATACATCAATTAGTTTTCATGAAGGTGTATTTTAGTAACATGTACCTTTAGGTGTATTTAGCTACTTTTCAGTTACGACATGCTAAAACACTCATTCTAAAAAATAAGTGGGTGCATTTTAGCAAATGTTTGTGGGAGTTGCTAACTTACACCCACTTATTTTTTAGAATGAGTGTTTTAGCAACATTCACCGTAAGGTGTATTTAACAACTTTTTAGTTATATCTTTGCTAAAACACGCATTAATAAAAACTAGTTGACGTATCCTAGCAAACCCCTATATATATAAGCACCGGTAAGAACCCCTCTCATTTTAGCAATTAAGAATTTTGCTGTTAAAAACAAAGTAAAAAAGGACAAAACTTGTTAAATGAAATATAAAAAAAAATATCACCAAAGAATTCTAAAAAATCAAATAAAACTATTTTTTATTTTTTCTCAAAATATGAAAAATGAAAAGGAGAAAAAAACTAAAAAATGGGTCTAAACAGTGGAGTTTTAGATTTTGAGGAGCAAAGTCTCATAAGAAGTCCCCTCTATAAGAGTTTTTTCCTTAATTTTTTTTCTTCTTCTGATTTTTTAGGTAAGTTTCGGAGCAATCCGATCAAGTAGTTTGAAAACCAAATTTTCTACTAGGACACAACAGGAACACTAACAATCACCTAAAACACAAAGATGAGAGTTATGATGATTAATATGGTTTTTAAACTGATTATCCAACTCACAAACAAGCTTAAATAGTTCTGATTATTTAATATGACCATTTTTCCCCCTGAATTCTTGACATAAGAGCGTGTGTAGGGGGTGTTTGGGTTTTATAATCCGAAAAAACAAGGAACACACCCTATACATGCTTCAAAGTAGGTCTATAGAGGGTGTTCACATTATAAAATCCAAAACACGTATTATTTCGAATTTTAGAATCAGAATTGGTGAAAATTGCACTTTTGCACAAAAAAATCTAGGGTTAATTAAGTTTTTAGTCCCTATAAATAATCCCAGTTTTGTTTTTAGTCCCTACAAAATAAAATCACACTTTTTAGTCTCTGTGACATTTTCCTTAAGCATTTTAGGGAACAAAAATGTTGATGAAATTTTTTGACAGGGACTAAAAATGCTGATGGAAAATTTTATAGGGACTAAAAAGTGTCATTTTATTTTATAGGGATTAAAAACAAAATTCTAAATATTTATAGGAACTATTTACTTAATTAACCCCAAAATCTATCAGGGAAAGGAAGACTACATTTTCGAATTATATAACGAAAAACTCCAAAGGGATCCTAGGGTGCATGAAAAGAGTGTACAATGGCAAAAGAAATTGTCAAAGATTGCATATGTATTTAATTTAAATTGTTGGGGGCACAATATGAACTTGCAATTTCTCACTTTTCACCAATTATTTTATGTGAGTATCGTTGTTAGATTATTTTGAAAAGAAAAAAATTGTGGGTTTTTTAATTTGATTTACAGGTTCCTTCAAGAACCATAATGAATTAGTAGGTATATGCCAAACATAAACTAAGTAAAAAGACGCATAAAGATTTCAACAAAAACACCTAAATTTGTAAAAAAAAAACACATAAAAAGTTAATCTTTATACATCTCAATGACATAAGTAAAATATTTCAGATATGATTTCTATGATACAAATTTTCAATTTAAAATATTTTAGAGATGATTTATATGATACAAATTTTCAATTTAACGGTAGATTATGTAAAATATGATCCAAGAAAATTATTATTTTCAAAAAATATCCAATAAAATTATATTGAGCGATGTGATATTATTACTCAAATATTTACATTAGTGTAATTTAATGTGTCACTTGTTTTACAATGTCGGTTTCTTTACTGAAACCTATTGATAAACAATGTCTTTGCTTCCTCTAAAGAAAAATGTATTTGCTTCAATTGAGAATATTGCGTTTGGCCTTACTATTACAAGTCACCGTATGCTAAGGAAAAGGTGAAAAAGAAAATATGGTAATTAGCTTTTGAGTGAGAATTCACCTACATAATATTTTGGTTTAATTGCATGTTTGGTCCCTCATGTTTATTTTAGATTTTAAGTTGGTTTATTATGTTTTAAAAGTTTTATGTTGGTCCTTTGCGTTTTAACAGTTTCAAATTGGTTCAAAACGTTACTCACATTAGAATAAGTTAGTCTCTTCCGTCACTTGACCGTTTAAAGATTCAGGTTGACAATATGGGTGATGGAATTTACTTAATTTAAAAAATCAGTTTTAAAACATTTTTTCAACTTTTTTGTTTTATTAAACTCAATATCATGTCGCGGAAGGGACTAACTTATTCTAACGTGAATAACGTTTTAGACCAACTTAAAAACTTTAAAACGTAAGGGACCAACTTGAAACATTTAAAACATAAGAGATCAACTTAAAACCTAAAATAAACATAAGGGATCAATTAAAATTAAGGTAAGACATTTTTATAATTTATTTTGATGACCAAAACAATTACAATGGTGAGAAACTAATTTGGACCAATTTAATAGGTGAGAAAGCTGGCCTTACTATTACAATGTTTTCATTCTCACCTGGTCGAAATATTATAAAACATGGTAATTAGTTTCTATTAAATTAAAATTTATTTAATTATGCTTAAACTTGTTTAAAATATTATAAAAAGTTCCACCGCAAAAACAATTTCCTCAAAAATTGATTTTCGGGTCAAAATTTGTATTAGTTTTATCTCAAAATTTTAACATTTAAAAAGATTCATATTTAATTCAATACATGTTAAAAAAAATTCAATTTTTTTATAAAAGAACTTCTTATAATGTTCCTAAGATGTTTGTAAAAAATCATTCTAAAATAAAAAGGTTTAAGCGTAAATGAACAAATTTTAATTTAAGAGGGACTAAAACTATGTGCTAAATTTTTTAATAGGGACCAAAACATGTCACTTATTTTATGAGAACTTAAAATAAAATTCGCTATATTTACAAGGATTAAAAAACTTATTTAACACACAATGGATCTTTAATAGATATAAATGGATCTTTAACACACAATGATAAAAACTTAGGGATGGCAAAATAGGCCAAACCTCCATCTCACCTTGCCCCGCCATTAACCCATTTTAAAGGGGCAAGAAGAGGCAACTAGAGGTGTAGGATTGAAAATCTGACATTGCCCCTCTTTCGGTGGCACGGTGGATTGGTGGGTTGACTCGTTAATGTTAAGAACAATTTAAGAAAACTAAAATATGTTTAAGTCTACTAAAAATATAAAATGTATCATTCAAACATCCATGTTTCGTCATAAAGTCTATAGTTAGTCAACAAGACAACCAAAGTAAAAAATTCACGAGTTCACCAATTGGCAAACTATTAAAAACATGAGATTGAAACCATGAAGCCTAACTAATTAAATTAAATACTTATGTGTATAAGATGATGAATGCATACCTAATGCTTCAGAAAATTAAATGAATTTTTCTCTCTACTTTGTGGAGGATAAGATTGAAAAACAAATTGTGACTTTAAAGACATGTGTAAGAAATGTTCTTTTATTCTTGCCTCCCCCTGTCATTTGCCTATTTCTTTAGCGGGTTTGGCAAGACCGGCCAACTAGCAATAGTGGGTTCACAATCTAAACTCGCCATATAAAACAAAAAGGGTTAAATGAACCGACCTGACGTTTCCAACATGTTTTTCCATGTATTTTTTATTATTTGAATATAATTATAATTAGACTAGTAGACACAAACTCAGTTTTAATCCATCGAATTGTGGGTAAAGTGAACTTGGTGGTCAAGCTGGCAAGATTTTGGGAGTAACCACATTTCTTAAAAAAAAACTACATATGACTCTAAATGTATATTTTTAGAAGATATGACTTATCCAAAAGTACACATTCAAACGACAAAAAAAGTTTTTTTTGAATGTTTAAATTCAAAGTGATTTTGGGGGTGGGAAAAGTTGTTGTCAATGATCTTTTGTAAGCTCATAAAAGTTAGCCCATGTCATTTGTTTCGTACTTGATACAAGACGGCCCATGGTTAATTTTCCTTCTTATAATTTTTTTCTAGGTCTCGAGACCTATATATTTGATGTCGTTTTCTCCCTTTGATGTTTATCCGCCGTTTTCTGAATTGTTTCTCTCATATCAATTACCGGTAAGAGAATCTTCGCTCAACTTTCATTATACTATTCATTTATCAATTGTTTATGTTAACTAAGTCTTGAAATTGTTTTACTTGAATATCAGAGATACGTTCTTTGTGAGAAGTGACAATCATTCTTGACCTATACCAAAATCGTGAAATTTTCTGAAGCACAAGGTATGCATTTATTTTGATGTATTCATTTACACCTTCATCATGTAAGATAAATTAGATTTTTATGGATTTATTGATTCGTTTCATAAAATACATTTTTAGTGTCGATTTTATGATTAAATGCTAATATATGGTTGGTTTAATTTATTTAAGATCTCATAAGCCAAATTATTTAAGTATTTTGAGGCATATCATTCGACCTAAAGACAATATGTAGACTACGAAAGATTGATTTGTGAATAATTGAGATCGAAATGTCTTCAATATGTTAATTGAGAGCGAAACGTCTTCAGTATGTTCTGGGTTTGGTTATGGGTTAGTTTAAGTCGGTTTCCTTTCAAATTAACCCCGACCTGAAGCTATATAACCTAAAGAAATATAAGGGTGAAGTCGAAGCCGTAAGACATACAAACATTTTAAAATATTTTTTGGGGGCGAAACCCTGAACTCAACTCAATATTTTAAATATGCTTCATTTGTCTTTTCTTAAAGCATTCTGGAAAAATTTAGTAAAATTGACCAATTAAATTTCATTTTGATCAGATGCAGTTGAGGAGCCATATTGAAAAGAATGAGCCAAACATGAAGATATCAAGGGGTAGTCAGAAGAAAACGGACAAGATAAGTGAACTACCGAATTGCATATTATTGTATACCATGACATTCTTGTCAACATTAGAAGTTGTCCGGACAAGTGTATTGTCCAAAAGATGGAAGGACCTATGGAAGTATACTTCTAATCTTATAACAAAAAATACCCAATTTCAAACGACCACCAATTTCAGAAGTTTTGTCAACAAATTCTTAACTCATCGTGATCGCTCGAGTTCCTTGCACAAAGTAGTTGTCGATTATGATGGTTTTATATCTTTTCAAATCTTGACGAAACTCTTTAGATATAAAATGTCACATAAAATGGAGTCAATTACAATCAATACTTTTGGTGCCGGATATAAGCATCAAAATATTGAGATTACCAATATCTTGTTGTCATGTCGTTTTTTAAAGCATCTCGAACTTTCATTTCGTAAAACAAGAGGGAAAGTGATATTTTCACAAAATTTAGACCTTCTTGAGTTGACATACTGCCATCTAAAAGAAGTTTCATTTTCATCAAGTGATGAAAATACTTGTGTCAACCCATTTTCAAGATGCAAGAAATTAAGCACTTTGATTATTGATTGTTGCAATCTAATCGGAACAGAAATACTTTTCGTATCAAATGATAACATTTCAAACTTGAGTATCCGTTTTGACAAAGGTTGTGTCTATAAGTACAAAATTCAAATGAACACACCAAATCTGAAGACATTTACTTTTGTCGGTCATCTTGTTTATCCACATTTGACTCATCCGGTCTTTGTTCCTGGTCTCAAACTTCTTGAAGAGAAGAGTTTTGAACTTTGGTTCCCCAGAAGTGCTATAGAGTATGCAAATATCTTAATGAATAGGTTGAAAGTGCCCAATGCTTCTCAATATGTCGAGGTACGTAATTACTAGTTATTTTTATATACTCTCTTCGTTGTTAATTATAAGCAAATTTAATTTTTTCGGTTCATTCAATTAATGATGTATGTGGTCCACAATAGACCACATACATCATTAATTGAATGAACCTAAAAAGTTAAATTTGCTTATATTAATTGACAATGGAGGGAGTATAATACAACTTTAATCATTTGAGTTCGCCGTGAGATTATTAATACAAAAAGCTACTCTCCCCCACAACTTGTTTGAAACACTTTTGTTATTTAGGTTTTTTCATGCATTTTCTTGTCGAATTTTTTTTTCTTGCATTCTTAATTTTGTCAATAACAAACATGTTCTCTTTGGTAACGGGCAGTCATTGCTCATGAAAATTGACCATTTTGCCCCTCTATTCCAAAAGGATATATTGCAATTCTTAGTAAAGAAGAGTCGATGCTGACAAGTATTTGCTTATCTTGTTAAACATATATGACATGTAAACTACATCATTTATTTTAATTTATGTTATGTCATTTTTATATTTTCTTGTTAAATGTACTGGTGTACATGACAATGAGATTAATGGAAACTAAAATAGGGATATAAGATAGTATTAAAAAAGTTTGTAGTGTATAATTTGGAGAGGCTGGATATTTGAATAACATGATTCATTTACTATATGATGTATGTACTAACTGTGTACTTAATGGTTCGTCTTTGACAACTTGTGCTTGGATTAGTTATGGTATTCATAATAGTTTTTTAAAAACAATTAGAGGAAGAAGATGAAATTACTATTAATTAAAGTGTAATTAATGATCATTTTACAATTGTATTTGAGTAGATTTAAATTTGATCCCTTGAGATTAAAACTTTAAACTCTTACTTCTGCGTTGAAACCTCATAGATTAGTAATCTCCTAAAACATTTTAGCCTTTTTCACACACACACACACAAAATCACTGTTTATAGTTTCCTATATGACTATTATTAAATTGTTTTTTTTGTGTGTAAACGTGTCTAATATAGACTTTTCACTTTCCATGCTATTTTAGTCCTATTAACATTTAATCTTACCCTTTTCATTTTGTCTTGTTCCTCTGACAGTCATTACATTGTACTATTGAGGATTTCACATTGAAGGTGAAGGGGAAACTTAAGCCTTGCACACTGCAACAAGCATTAAGCTAAAAGGATCATGATGTTATTATTGTAGTTTCTGTTGGGAGTTTTCGCTTTAGTGGATTAAGTGTTCTTTGTTCCCTGCAAATTTGGTTGGATCATTTAATTGCACCATTGTTAGTATCTTTTGTACTGTGTTTGTTGTATTTTTGATAAATATATTCTCTCCAGGAGTGGATTCTCTCTCGTGATATTGCAACATTTTTGAAGCATGCTGGATACTAAATGTGGTATTTCTTTATGTCGGGATTCAAATTTTAATTCGTTATGTTGTGGGAGTTTATCCCTTCCTATATATTATACCTGTCAGTGTCACACAAGATTTTTTCTAATAGGGAGTTATACAAAAGTGAAAAAAATGTTTGGCAATATCCTTAGTTTTTGATCCTTAAATTTTTTTTCAAATTTCGGTTTTTAGTTCTACAATTTTTCATCAAGTTTTAGCATCTAAAATATTTTTCGTCGTGACTTTAAATTTTTATTTTTGTGTTAACCCTCCGGTACTTAGGAGAAAAAGGTCTTGATAATCCGAAGTTTGGTCATGATATAAATAAAACCTGATCAAGAATTGTTTCATCAAGAATCAAACTCAAGTTCTCCTTAATAATTCGTCATTGGTGGAGCCCATTACTCACTTCCCAATTACTTAGTTTTATTAAGTCAACTGTAATGCACCCTTCTTATTTTTGAATTAATTTTTATAGAGACATTTACTATATTTAACTATTTCTCACACCAAAATTTAGATTTTTTTAATAAAATATAAATTAAATATGAATTTTTAAGCCTTAATAATTAAAAAAAATCATATTTAATTCAATTCTTGTTAAAATATTCTATAATGTATTTGACATGATTGTAATAAATAATTCAAAATTTTGAACAGTACAAATAAGTTTACTGAACTAAGAGTGATGATGTAAAATATTTAAGGGATTAAAACTTGATGAAATATTTTAGAGGACTAAAAAGTAAAATTTGAAAAATTTAGAGACCAAAGACTATTTAGCTTAGTATTTTTTTTGTTGGTACGTTCAAGTGTTTATGGCTAAACTTCACAAAAATCAAACAACCCAGTGTTGTGTTTGATTCCTTGAACAATGTTATTCAGGTATTCAACATTCTGTTTTTCAATATTCTGGAGCATTGCTATTTGCTTGTTTGAAATTGATGATACTTTGCCCAGCTTGTCTGATAATGTTGTTTGCCTCTATATCTTTGTCCTCATAAATTTTAAAGGTTTTTAGCCATATTCCATATGCAATAACTGCAAAATATTATAAATCTTCTTTGTTTATGATATTAATCATGTATCTCATCCAATCTACGCAGTTTATCCCCAATTTAGAGCCAAACCAAACTTAAGAATCTTAAGAGAAGAGTTTAGAACATCAGTACTAAATATGTCCCAATTGTTTGGGAAGAAAAGAGCACTTTTAGTGGGAATGTTGTTGCCCTAACCTCCTCCATAGTGAACTCAGCTGCTAAATGTCCCTCACGTAGGGAGTAACTTTATCTTTGACCACACTAATAGTGTTGTTTATATTATTAGGATTAGATGCATGAATATAATCAAGAAAGACATTATAGATTCTGTTGATATTATTCCAACAACTTCTTGTGGGTCAATTATGTGTCTGATAGTGTTTTTTCTTCTTTCTTTGAGAAGCTTTAATGTGAAAAAACTTTGTATTTCAGTCACCATGCACCAGCCACTTAGCCTTTGCTCTCTAAGCCCAAATTTCCTCATTCTTGAGCATTTCCATTAATTCCTTTTCCTTGATTCTAATAGAGTTAATATTAGAAATAGTAGGTGTTATATCCTCAAGTCTTCCTCATGAGCTTTAATTTGGTTGGTAATGTTGCCAAACTTTTTCCAACTCCACTAGTGTAAGTTATTGAGAACCTCAGCAAATCTAAAACTGTTGTCCCCGAGCTATTATTCCAAGTCTCTCTGACTATTTTGTGGCATTCTTGGTCTTGTAACCAGATATGTTCAAACCTCTTGACCTTATTTGTGATAGCTTTTTTTTTTATCCCTGTTACCAATATCATAAAAGAAAACTCTAGCATAATAGTGTTATGATCAGAATTATGAGTAGGCAGATGATAGTTAGTATATCTGAGAAAATTAGAAATCCAAAGAGGGGTGCTCCATAGCTGTTCACACATTTGACCGTCATACACCACATATTTCGTCTTGAGGGTAAGTTGAGTTGAGCTAGTATCTTCGTTCACGCATGGATGATTCCTGAACCTTCGTCACGAGTTTTTTTTCCCTTTTGTCCTCTGTAGCCTCATATCGGTGCTCCATAGCTTAATCTTCCATATTCATGCTTGCCATCATATCCAAAAGATCCTTTGGAATATCCAAAAGATCCATAGCTTAATCTTCCTATGATTACTGTTGAATCTTTTATCCCTTTTGTCATTAATCTTTTTTCCATATATATTGAACCTTAACTAAGGTCCCTCTGGATTGATTTCTTCATTTCCCATATGCATTTGAGGCTTCAGTTCACAATTTTCCACGGAGTGACCCACTATACCACAGTGAAAGCAAAACATAGGGATGTTTTCATAGCAAAAATCCAGCCAAGTGATGCCATATTCTTTGTTCCCTATATACATGCAAGCTAGAATAGGTATATTAATGTTGTGTAGCATTTTGATTTAATAATTTTAGACTTCTCAGGATACTCACAAATGGCTGATTCCATCACAAAAATCAATTAGGAAACTGCGATGAACAAGAAGTAGGTAGGGGAAGATTTTTGAACTCAGTCATTATGGACTGCATAATGATTTATTATTTATTTTTGAATCAAAAATGGGTTAGATTGCCATTTGAGATGACAGTTTAAAAAGATCATCCAGATTGCTTGTTAATTAATGAATATATTTGAAGATATCAAGTTACACCCATGTATCACTTGAGTAATATCACGTAAATCACTCTATAAGACTTACATAAATCTAACACTACTTGATTTGTCACTAAGACATATATAGATCAATGATTTTTAACAGATACAACTTAATAAGTTAATCCTTACATATCTCAATGACATCCTAAAGTAAATTTAAAAAATGATGTTTTTGACATAAACTTTCAATTTAGCACTTAACAAGTTAAATATATTTTGAGCTCAAATAGTATACTGGGGCAATTAAATCTGTGTTTGATCGAAATCTATTGATAAGCAATGTTTGTCTACTTCAATTGGGAAAAATATCACGTTTACAAGTTGTCAAATTGTCTTAGTATGTGTTTGTTTTGACGTCAATCTTACCAAAAGTGTGTCCACTTTAATGCTACATTTGTAGCTTCTGAATATTCACGTTGAAACCACATTGGAACGTGTTGAAAATATTTACTTGGACAAAACCACAAATTAAAACTATTTGGACGCACACATACGAATGATAAAAAAATTAGTCACACCGTCTAGTTGTTTGCTATTTTAAAAATTGTTATCAGTGCGTGCCGAATTAATTTTGATTTGGGTTGTGGTCAAGTAAGACTTTCTCTATTTTTTTTGGGTAAAAAACAAGGAAAGCAGAGATAAATGAATGAGATACTAATACTAATCAACTTGAGTTCAAATCAAACGACGGATATCTGCTTTTTGTTTCATTAATGGTCGAACCAACATGTAAAAAAATCCCATATACATGTCTTACTATTACAAGTCAGCATCTGCTAAGAAAAAGGTGAGAAAGAAAAACAGAAAAAAAAAACTACAATTTAAGTATTTACAAGGGAAAGAGGAAAAAAGGGGAGGGTGGTTTGAGTTAAATTTCTAGACATCCTTGTACAGTAATTGGTATTTTGGTATCCTTTCAGGCGGGAGAGGACAATTCACAATGAGCTTTCCATTCATTGCTCCTCTAAATATTGTCTGTAGAAATGTAAAAACAGATTCATCAATATTCTTAACAAATACTTGGAAGAAAACATTTCCAGATATCTAACTTCTTAAATTAAATCTTAAAATAATATAACAGAAACAAAAGAAATCTACTAGAATACTAACTTGGTGTTGCCAAAGAAAATGCACTCAAAATTCATCAAGTATGGATTTGGGAATCAAGACCAGGAGCGGACAAACTTAAATTTGATATATTCAAGTAAAATGACAGAGCAACACTCCCTTTGTCTATTTGTTGAGAGAAAAACCACTTTCTCCTGTCCTATTCTAATGGATTTTTTGGGTCGAAAACACAAAGAACTACTCTTTATTATTCATAATTGTTAGAAATGGTGTACCTAAAAAATTAATCATTAGAAATGAAGCACAAGGGCGACTCGGGTCCATCCTTGGCAAGCACTCCCATATAAAAGATTTAAGAATAGAACAGAAACTTGAAAAACAAAGGAAACTTGAAAGCATCAAATATTGAAAAGGAATTTACAAATGACTAAGCACGTTCTAACCAAATATATGCTAAAAAGGGAGACATGTGGCTGCGCTAAATCAAGCCAATAAGCCAACATTCTTCATTTTCCCCACCATTCAAATGGGAAGTGCTTTTTGTGTCCTCTCAGTAATTACAAGTTACAACTAGCCATCAGAAAAAGATCCTCTTTCTCAGTAAAATACTTCACAAACACATCATGATTTTATTTATGAACTATGAAGTGGCTCTCACCATAGAATAGATTATGGAATCTCTTCGAAGGTAATTTGGACATATGTGGAGAAACTCCATAAAAACAGCGGTAAAGAGGGTTGACTAGATGAATGAAAGTCCAATACTTAGAGGTAGAAGAATCGGGAGCGGACCCACGTGTAAGTGAGGATGAGCAACTGCACATACCACAATATTTTTTTCATTTTGAGCACCCTGGAGTTTTTGTTTTGCACCTCAGATGCAAGAGACCCAAACCACTCTAAATTCCTAAGATTCACATTACACTCTTCTCTTTAAACTTCTAAACTCACTCAAATTCTCTGACGGTACAAGCCTTCCAAAGTGCCACCACCGCATGACTGCCCTTCTCTTCTCCAAGTGGTGCGTCACAAGACCCTCTCCGCCGTTCTCTCTCACGCAGTCACGCGAAACTGCAAACCCCTCTGGTACGACCCTCCTCAGGTCATGCCGCACAATCCAAGCCGCCAACCAACAGTTACCAACCCCAGCAACTGACACAAAATAACTCAACACTGTTTCACTTTGCTTATGATAAGCATTACATAATGTTCTTAAAGCAAACTATGTATCTGCAGTTATCAAACATACTCACTCTCTGTGATGTTCCAAATATTTGGCACATTCCTTTGCTGTTACGAGCAAGTAACTCTGATATTTCTAATATCTTTCTGCCTAGATAGTTGAATTGCGTTATTTTTCTGTTATGTTATGTGATTCATATATTAACCAGAAGTTTTTCTTTTGATATTGTCTGGTTGCGAAAAGGACCAGAAGGCACATGAGTCAATCCTGAAAACATTCAACCTTCAAGGGTTTGTTTGACAAAATCATTCTTGTTTTGGTGTAACCTTAACCCCTACCCCCCAGAAAGAATCCTTATCATGTTGTGTAATTGCGTTAGCTTTCTGAGAATTTATCGATAGTTGCGGAAGGTTACGTTTATATGGTTTTGAAGCTTATATAGCAGCTGGTGCTAAAGAAATAGCTATTTCTAGATCAACTTCTGAATCAAACATTAATTGTAGTGTTGAAGAGAGTCTTGCTCATTATAAAGAGTTGCTTGTGCTGCTAAAGAACTCTCTACTCTACTCCAAAAAAATAATAAAAGGAACTCTCTACTCTTTTAAGTTGTAAGGGGGTATGTCTTGTTTTTCTTTTGAATTATTCTTAAGATTCCGTCATATTACGATCTACTGCCTCCAGTCTCAAATATAAACAAAAATTTGTAAAAGAAAGTTGATGTATGCCAAATTTTTGACCAAATACATCAAATTTCTTTCACCAATTTTTGCTTTAGTAAGATCCTATATGTTCTATTCTAGATTATCTATATTTCAGCAGTATGCGCGTGCTTGTGAAGCACGGACTCAGACACAGCTAATTAAAAAACATAGGACACGGGCACTGCTACATATATTAATAAAATAAAGCAATTTATGAGCACAGTTTATAAAGAGTAAAATGAGAAGCAAAATTTATGTTTATTTAAACTCAGTACTTTCAATCAACCAAAAGAAGACATAAATCAAGCAAAACAAACCGAGTACTTTCATTTACGAAAAAATATTCTAAAACAAAATGATCAAATCATATCCTAGTCACTCCACATTGAGAAAATCAGCCTCTAAGCCTGGCTCATCTAAAGACAAGTCAACAACTACAAGAAATCCACTATCAGTCAAACTCATCTCCAGCGGCATCCCACATTTTAGTTTCTTCTTGATGATATTGAGGAGTGTTCCGTGATAGAAGTCGAAGGTTACTATGCACATATACTAAAGCTTCTGCTCTATGTGGTGTCATCTTGTTTCTCTTCAAAGAATGAAATAAATGAATATGTGCTCCAATTTCTTTCACAACATGAAGATGAACAAGGTTGCGCAAGTAGCTTAAGTGCAACCTTTTGAACTAATGGAACTCGAGCACCATGAACCAACCACCATGCTTATGAGTCCATCTTATCTCTATCATCAAGATTGTCAAATCCTTCTCTTCCCTTTGAGAAGTTGGCAAACTCTATGTTCACTTTTTTTCCTTTCATTTACATCAGGAAACAACCTTTTAAAACATTTTTCTCTTTCCTCAGTAAGCTCAATGGCTTGATGTGGAGGGACTCTATTAGTATCTTCACTTATCCATTGAGCTCAATTGAGCTCACTGAGGAAAGACAAAAATGTTTCAGAAGATTGTTTCCTGTTGTAGATGAAAGAAGGAAAGTGAACAGAGTTTGCAAACTTCTCAGATGGAAGAGAAGGTTTTGACAATTTGATTCTCTAGTTGTTAAGAGATGAGATGGATCCAAAAGTATGGTGGTTGGTTCAAGGTGCTCGAGGTCGAGGTCTATTACTTCAAAAGGATGCACCTAAGCTACTTGAACAACCTTGTTCATCTTCATGTTGCGAAAGAAATTGAAGTACATATTCATTTATCCATTTTGAAGAGAAACAAGATGACACCACATAGAGCGGAAGCTTTAGTATATGTGCATAGCAACCTTCGACTTCTATCAAGGAGCACTCCCCAATATCATCAAGAGGAAAGTAAAATATGGGATGTTGCTAGAGATGAGTTTGGATGATAGTGGATTTCGTGAAGTTGCTGAGTTGACTTGTCCTCATCTGAGCCGGGCATAGAGGCTGACCTTCTCAATGTGGAATGACTAGGATATGATTTATCATTTTGTTTTAGAATATTTTTCGTAATTGAAAGTATTCGGTTTGTTTTGGAATGACTAGGATATGATTTATCGCTAATTTATTATCTATAAGACTTTTATTTTTTAAAAAATATTATCTATAAGACTATTGCACATACTTTCACGCTTGGACTACATAATCTTGTAAATCTTCATATAATCATCATCTATTACTATTTTACCTATAAATTTAATATTCAAAAAGCTATCAGTAGTTTAAGCAATTGATAATCATTCCACTAAGATGAAAGATCCACACGAATAACATTATGGATCCAGCAAACACGGATACGTACCTCAACCACATCAATGAAGTCTTGCTTTTTGTGAAAAGCACCAATCCATTTAGTATGATCTGCAGTCCTACATAAAATAAAGTAAAAGAAAATATAAAACAGCAGACTCCCTAAATTCATTGATATAAGTTAGAACATAAGATAAACATAGAGATCTAAGCCAACATTTGCAGAACAGGGGATTACCAAATACAAAAAGTTAATAGTTTGCATTTACACCATCTAAAGCTTTTCAGTAAACATGGTAGACCCAATACTTGATTTGAATAAGCTTCACATGGGCACAAATTTCAAAACCAAACTTACCCAACATTTGAATGATTGATTAGTTCAGATTGTATTTACCGGTGTAAAGGTAACTATTTACTTTTAGAGCAAACTCATTTAGCTTAAAATAATAGGCCCGCTTAAGTGGTGTTTCTTCTTAGAATGTGGGTTGAGCCTAACTAAACCATTACAAAACTGGGTTGTAAGGTGAGGACTCCCCCAACTTTTAAATACATTTTCAGGCCTTGTCTCATCCAATGTGGGATTTTTTAACATTTCATAGTTTTTATCATGAGGTCCTCCATGCCTCAATTTTTTATATCACTCAAAAGATAACAAATTTAAAATATTACCTGCAAATTTTAACTCGACAAAAGTGACCAAAAGTAAAGGTCTAAAGGATCTATATTTTAAAACATTAGGTGAATTAAGCACCCATAAATATATGTTTAGGAGGTACAACCGATAAAAAGCTAAAAAGAATGCAGTAGTACAACACACATACACAAAAAGAGGAAACTAGGTCCTAACTCCTAACTTTAAAACAAAAAGAGAAAACACAAATGGATAGCTTAGTCGAGAGAGTTCACAATATGAGCAAACTCATCTCAACATAGATATATCCTATTATTTGAATGACATTTGATTCATACAATTTTGTTTGGACTTTAGGACAATTTACTAAAGGAAGGTCTTTCTCAACCAACAAACTCTCTTCTCCCCTCCCTCCCCACATGCCCACTCACGCCTCTAAACACACATGAATCGAAGTTTACAGATACATAATGATCAATGCTGTAAAAATTGAAGAGGAAGGATCATTTCCAGTTTTCAGACCTTCTATAAGCCAACTTCAAATCCTCAACTTTTCACGAAATGATCTCAATTCTCAACTAAAAGAACATATAAGCGTTGTAGAACAAATAGTTAGTGAAACTAACCATCTATTCTGGCACTAATTCATGTATATAACAGAATAACATCAACATCCAAAGGGAAATTTTAAATTAAATAAATAAGAGACAGACTACAAATCTCATCAAGTTTCAAAATATGGAAGTACTTTTTTTGTTTCCTGCAATACTTTTCGATAAGAATCATAACTATAAGCAAATCATCTAACACAATATCTACCAATTACAGAAACATAATGGAACTAAAGAACCAACTGAAAATAATTGAACATAAAATCAGAAGAGGAAGCAATAAATAGAAGCAAAAACACAAAGGAAGTAACAATATCATACCCAGAATCCATTTTCATGTGATGGGCATTGAAGAAAAACAGTGTAGATGGAATCAAAGTGATGTCAAAATATTTGACATAAACTTGAATGTCAGGAGAGTCAACATCAACAAGTGCCACGGTTGCGAATTTTGACACCTCTCTTGCTGCTTTAGAAAGCTGTATCAATAACACAAATGAAAAGTAAAGGGTTTGAATTGGGAATCATATAAAATTCTAAAAATAAAACAAGATAAATTAAAAAAGGAGACAAAAGGAAAACATACAATTTGATCAAGGTGGAGACAGTTAGGATCAGATCCACGACCAAAGCGCAGGACAAGAACCTTATCAATAGTGTCTCTGATGATGGAATCAACCTCTCTCTTTTTTGACAATGTTGTTAACATGTAACTCATTCTTCTTCACCACAGTTTTGCACTTGCGCCTTGCCTTTCTTTTGTTCTTCAATTTTATAATCAAAAGTTACAAATCCTATCTTCAAGTAGAAGCAAGCAAAATCAATTCTACTCGAAAGCAACCAAACATGTAAATCAATTCTACAGCTCTAGAATCAATTTTGCCCTCTCTAAAAGTGGAACCAAGCATAACATAACAGATACATACATTTGATAAAAGCACAACAATTCTGTATGAAATTTCCATAACAAAAAATTGAAAACTAGACACAAGCAAAAATCGATGTAGCATGATGAACGAAGCAAGAAAATTATTAATAGAAGTGAAATTGAATACTAACCGAAACAGAATTGGTGATGCACGCGATAGGGTTTTTTGCGAGATTGAAACGTTTGCTTGGGGAGGATTATATAAAGGAAAATGTTAACGAGGCACCGGGCACTCTTTAAGCACACTTTAAATAATAATAGTTGATTTTTTAAAAGAATAATTACTAAATTTGAGGTGCTTAAAGAGTGCTTCAGACAGTCGTTAACAAGACCCTTATATAAAAAGCGCGCATAAGGAAAAAGGGGTTTCAGGGAGTAGATAGATTCTCTTGGTTGGAAGGAAGAAAAATAAACCGTAAACTATCAAATTAATCTCTATCTTTGCGACAAATTCTTAAACTAGTCCATGACTTTATTAATATTTCAAACTAGTATCTATCTTTGTCAAACGTTTCTCAATTAAGTCACTCATCATGTGAGAAAAATATAAAGATAGATCATTGAAAATCTCTTACAAAGACACGGATCAATTTGATGATTTACTAAAAAAAATTGAGAATATAATGCTGAAATTTTGATTATTAATCTTCATATTATCAATGGTTAAGATCTACCATAAACTTTAGATAATTGGTAATGTAAAAATTAATGGTTAAGATCTTCACATTATTTCATCGATTTTTTTTCCAACTTAAACAATCTATTTCTAGGACTTAGGGGTCGTTTTTGCAAGATTGCAAGATTGTGATGTTTGCTTAGTTTTTCTATTTTAAAATAAAAATATTATATGTTGTTTGATTTAGTTAAGCGGATGGTTATGTATGTGTTGATTTTTTTCAAAATCAAAGTTTTTGTAAAATGGACTGAAATGGGAGTGGGGCAAATGTGCTATTTTTAAAGTTGGGGGTCAAAATCGCTAGTTTATAAATGTTGAGGGGGCTAAAAGTACATTTAAGTCTCTTTATAATTAAACTATATTAAAGGCCAACTATCACTCTTGTAAAAATAAAAACTATCACAAGAAGTGTTTTGCGATCAAATAAGAGGAACACATATACATCATTATTAGAGGGAATACGTTGCACCAAGTTAGGTTTTGTAAGACTTAAGTCTGTCATGTCAAAATATTTAAGGTCTAACTATTTATTGTTGTCTGTCATAAGCTTTTTTTTTTAGGCTTATCAATTTCCTTTGAAAATATATTAATCGGCACATTTCAGCGCATCTCTTCTGGCTTTGTACTTTGACATTTTGAGATCTTTTTGAGCCTAATATCAACTTGTTAGCATGTTTCTAAATAGTGGGTCATAATTAAGCTCTGATGTATTTCTTTGATTAATTTTTGAAATTATTTGCATATTGATCTAGGCTCACTCTATAGACCATATAACTTGGGTTGTGATTATTGGATTGAAGTGTAAGAGCATTCGTTGGAAATATAAGTAGAGCAACAACTTGCATGTTGAACCCAAAACCTAATTCAGATGTCTTGAAGGTCACAAATATGAATATCTAAAGCAGCTGACTACGGTTTTGTGCCACTTGCTTTTTTCATGGGCTGGGATTTACACTAGTTCAAACTCGGATCCTTATTATGTAATACCCTAAGATTATAAATAAGGATGTTGTAGGCAGCCGAAAATCATCTTCACATTATGCACTTTTCCATTCAAACATTATGTGTGAACCTTCAATGTGAGGCTAAAAGTCCTAGGTCAATTCACTCATTACATATTGTTTATTGAGATAATGAGGTTCAGTTTTTCAATGTTATTCACTTTCATTCAAACTTGTAAAAAAAATTAGAATGTTGCTCATTTTCAATGTTATTCATTTTCATTTTCAATGTTTTTCAATGTTGCTAGCACCAAAAACTCTATGAGCAATGGTAAACTTGGCAGGATCAGTATAGGAGGAAAATAAGATGCCAAAACGCACTTATCAACAGTACATCTTCTCCTCAAAATCTTGCAAGCAGCACAAGGACTCATAACAACAACTTGAGGAGGACCTTGAGGTAATAGTGGTGGTGAATTAGATGAAGTAGGAGAATTATGAGAAAATGGAGCAATGAAAGTGTCACTAGTAGTAGTACCCTTTATTTTTTTTCCTATATGTTTGTATGTGCATTTGAAGTAATGGAATAAGGACTCATTGTGTTTTTATTTTCAACTTCTACTTTTATGACCAATTTTAAAAAAAAAAATTACTTAAAATTATAATAACCACTTCTTCAAAAAATTATGATAACACCACAAGTAATTTATTTCCATATACAAACGGAACATTTTGCATTTTCAAGAAAAATCTGTGGTTTGCCTAACTTGCCCGGTAACATGGAAAGTGCCTTTCATAAAAAAAAACAAAAATAAATGAATATATACAAGCTTAAATGCTGTCACCATGCTTAAATATCAATCTCTAAAGTTCTACTCACAATTTATTTTATATTTAAAAGAAGCCTTATTACATATATACATTAACTATATTAGACATATATCATGGCATTATTCTTCACAATTTTGTTTATTTAGGGGTTCAATTTCTCATCCTTGTTGGATATGAGTAGGGTAACAGATAAATATATAAGAATCGGGTATGGGGACGGAGAATGTAAAATCCGTCCCCGCCCCATTGTCATGTCTAGCTTTAATTCTAGCCCATGTTTTACATTATAGTTGAAAATTTGTTGTTCCCACTTAAGCATTTGCTATGAAACACTAGGAAATTACACATTTACCCTCATCGACAGTTATCTGTCTGCGGAACGAGACATATCGACAATTAACGGTTGCGGAGTGAGGCTTTTAGCAATCTCAAAAGTGGGAACAACAACTTTCTTAGCTTAGATATATTTTTTAGAAAGTGCAAAAGGAATCTCAACCGACCTTTTTGAACAAGCCAAATTGAGATAAATATTAACACAACAAAGGGGACCTCCCCCTGCACAAGGTGTGATAAGGGAGGTCAAAAAGAGTTGTTACAAAAGAAGCAAACAAAGGTGAGCTGCCGCTAAGCAGCAAGAACAAAGAAATGCCGAGACAAAATAAAGGTGTCGCCACCACTCATGATAAGTGTAGGCAAATGTTGTCAATTTAGCCTTGAGTCATGTAAAAGATAGTAATTTGATTTTATCTAGCAATTGATGAAGCTCCAGAGATTTGTTGTTGAATATCTGTTTGGTTCGTTCTTTCCAAATCGTCCAAGCACATGAGAACCATATGAGTTTCAAGAATGGGTACGTTTGTCTGGGAAAACCACCTAGCTGGCCGAAGTGAAGACAGTGGTTTGTAGCACAAAAAGTATCGACTGAAGAGATGCCTAGCCAACCGTGAATGAGGGACCATAGCAAAAAACAACATTTCTAAGAAGATCCTTCTCCCACGCAAATAACCGTCGTCTGCACCTTCACACTTCCTCATCCCATCCTAAGTGATGCATCACCGCTACCGAGCATAAAGGGTTTTAATCTAAAGCATGCAAGTGACTATACCTATCGCACTCCTTTTTGTTATTAAGTTGTTAGAAGCTAAATTGACAGATTTTGTTATGTTTTAAGAATTAAATCGATGAATTTTATATATTTTGGAGACTACTTCTTATATTTATATGATTCATGAGCTAAATTGTAGAAAGAGTGATAATTTAAATATAAAATTGATTGTTTATTACAAATAAAATGGCCAACACAAACTCACTAGATCTTCTTCATTTTGGGGCATTTTTTATTTAGTATTTGTTGACATGTGCATGCATGAACTTAATTATTGCCAATTAGCTAGTCAAAGAAATTGTGGATTACTTGTTAAAGTTCAATTAATGATAGTATTGCGTCAAAAAAAAAATATTAATGATAGTATTGTGGTGATGACTGATGATGCAGGTGACGAATACTGCAACTGGTACTCAAGTAACAGTGAGAATAGTGGACCAGTGCGCCAATGGTGGATTGGACTTAGATGTGAATGTCTTCAATCAACTTAATGGGAATGGACTGGGTTTCCTTAAGGGTCACCTTACAGTTAACTACAGCTTTGTTAATTGCCGTGATTTATTTCATCACTGGTGTAATAAATCACTCTTTGTTGAAATAAGTAGCAGCTAGAGTTTATAAGGCCATAAATAAAACTAATGTGCAATCAGCTCAAACGGCTATTAGAGAGAGTACAACTACAACAAAAATGGTTTAAAAGAAACACGAAACAAAGGCACACATACCACATGCACTATCCAGTAAACAGGCGTACAAGCGCGAAATCATATAATAAAAAAGAGCGTCATGTGAACCTTCACATCCAGTGGCGTATCTAAGACTCTGAATAAGGGGGTGCAATCTTTTTTTTCCTACATAACTTTTATTTTTTTCCTCACACTTTAGTCCTCCAAAATATATATCTATCTTTAGATAATTGGTCGTTGTTGACTTGTTGTTAGCTTAATGCTGCTTCAACTTTCAATATCTATGTTTACATCAAACGACTTGGTTGTACAAGAACTAAAAATTGTTTAACTCATTCTAATCTTTAGCACTTGGAATTGAAAGAGTAATAATATCAATAATAAATGGATAAATATCATAGCCATATAATCTCTAAATAAGGAGAAAAAAAATATAAAAGAAAGGGAGTGGAGAAATGGAAGAGGGACAATATTATAGCAACATCAGTATATATACCAATAATAAAAGCAAGAAAATTTTATGAAGGTATATATATCAAGAGGACCGACTAATTCGAGGGGACCAATCTCACCGCCCACTTGCGAGGGTCCCGTTTAAAGCCAGAGCAAGCTTTTTATGGACTTAGCCCACCGAAATTTGCACCAGAGGTAATCGAACCTGAGACCTTTGGAGGAACAAACTTCAAGATCCTAAGCCAACCACTAGGCCAACCCCAAATAGGTTATGATATATCATTGTACATCTATTTAATGACAACTTTGGTAACAACCTTGTTTTTCTCTTTTCTTATTGGTCAAAAATAATGGAGAGAGAAAAAGAAAGAGAGATGAGAAGAATATCACGTGAGTATAAGAGAAAAAGTTGTCACAAAATAGTTGTACAAATATCATTTTTCATGCATCAAATATGCATCCGATCGACACCAACATCAGTGTAGTATAGTGGTGTGTTTGATCCTCTCTTCCACCTTTTGTTCGATCCTCTCTTCTACCTTTTTTTGAATAATTATTATTAATAAAATGTTTTCCGAAAAGAATTATGTAGTAACTCTGTCAAAAAAATAGATAGAGTAATAACTTGTCAATAAAAAAGGTAAGGAATTGAATTTGAATTAAACTTATAATAAATAGAATAATAATGGAGTACACCCTAGGGTGGACAGTGGTCGGTTTTTGGCCCAAAATCGAGTCAGCCGACGGGTGCCATAATCAAACCCAAACTTGATTGTTTTTCAATATGGTTTTATCGGTCTATGGTTTTCGGGTAAGACCGGTTGAACTGTTCGGTTTACACGGAGATGAAAGAAGAAAAAACACCGGTGGCCAAGGAACTGTTCGGGTCACATTTCTTTTTCTAGCTAAGGAACTGTTTGGATATATATTTCTTTTTCTAGCCGGCCAATTAACCACGCCGACAACTTGCCTTTCTGGTGGTTCACCGTGCACTCACGCTCGACCTCTCTCGTGAAATCCTAGCAAGCCAAAGTTTCTATTTTTAATAGCTAATGTTGATTTCTACTTTTGCGAAGAAGAAAAAATTCTATAAGTAATTATTACTTTAAAAATATCGATAATCAAGTAATAGAAAAAAAAATATCAAGTTGACAAATATTTGTTTTATAGTGTCTAACTATTTTCTTAAAGTTATTTTCTGAAATATTACTTTTTGAAGTAAAAAAATGAAAGTTATTTTCAGAAAGTTTAGTTAAAAATAAAGGATAGAATGTAAGGCTTAGTTTAATTAATGTTGATCGTTAGATTGAACACTTTCATCCATATTTAAATTCGAAATCTCACAAATGTATAATGTATGTGAATCTTATGTATGTTTGTCACAATTCATCTAAAGACAAAAAAAAAAAAAAGGAATATGCTTCAACTTTTTGTATTGTTTTACTTTCTTGAAGTAAACATCTTCACAAGTCACGAAATGAAGAAGATGCAAATGCAAACTCCGGCGGCTGAGTGCTGTGACTGTGTTAGAGCTGGCTGCTTGTATTGTTTTACTTGACAAAATGATAATTGATACATCCATAAATGACGGAGGGATATAATAACAAAATCAACTTGTCTAAAAAAAAAGGCAATAAATAACAAAATCAACCAAAATAAACCAAATCTTGGAATTGATTGAGTGATTGGTTATTGAGAGAAATTATATTCGCTGTTAATATGTGAATGGACTTATTGAGCTGCTCCTATCACTTATTTATTTACAACACACTTCTCGAGTATAATTGATTTTTCACTTGCTTGGGCTCCGGTGGTAAGGAGCTCCTTGCAAGGACGTATCCGAGGAATACCGAGTTCGATTCTCAGGGGGAACAACGCTTGATCAGTGTACATGACTCTACGCACGAACCAGATTAGTCGTCCACCTTTGGTGGGTTGGAAACCGGTGCGAATGCCAAAAAAATAAAAAAATAAAAAAATAAACTAAGTTAAAAAAAAAGGTTAATTGCATTTTTGGTAACTTAACTATTTAGGTAGTATCGCTTTGGTCCCTTAATTAAAATTCGATTTATTTTGGTCCCTTAACTTCTTTCTATCACACATTTTGGTCATTTCAGTTAGTTTTAATTCAAAAACGTTAGGTTTTCTTCATCTTCTTCTCCTCTTTTTCATCTTCATATCATCTCCATCAGCTTTCTATAACATGAATCCCAGAAAAATTCCAAAAAAAATGAAGAAAACCTAACGTTTTTGAATTAAAACTAACGGAAAGGACCAAAATGTGTAACAAAGAGAAGTTAAGGGACCAAAATAAATCGAATTTTAATTAAGGAACCAAAGCGATACTACATAAATAGTTAAGGGACCAAAAATGCAATTTAGCCTAAAAAAAATTAAAAATAAAATGAATTGGAGCTAAAAATTGGAGTTTTTAGGTTATACAATTGATTTTATCATATAATTTATTTTATTTATACTCACTTTTATATAAATATATTTAGATATAAATTTTATCTCCAGCTCATTTTAATTTAGATTAATATATAATAAATTCAGTAAAAATCAATTTTAATTGTAAATGAGAGGGAGGATCAAAATCACAAAAAGGTAATGATAACGAGTGTTTTAGAACACTCTTTTAAGGACTTTAATATGAAAATTTATGTATTTATTGCATTAAAGTTATAATATTCGAAGTTTTTTTAAATATTTTTTTAATATACACAAAATATCCCGAAGACATTAGCTAGCAAGACTCATTAAAAAATTATAGGCAAATTGACTTTGTCCAACTTTTGTGAATTCATGGAAACGTGGAAAAGTTGGTTTTGAGATTAGTTGCTATATATAGACTTTATTGTCTCTTTCTTTTATATAATATATTAATTTTTAACAAAAACAATAAATTTATTTATCAATGAGGGCCTACATTATTTCTTGATGAATTGAGAGTAATTTACACAAATGACAAGTAGGATTCGATTCTTGAACGAAAGAGATGAAGATCACATATCACTACTAAAAAAACAAAAATTAGTGAGGGATATTTAGTGAGGGAAAACGTGAAATCCCTCTCTAATTCCGTCACTAAATTTTGCGACCAAGGAATTTGTGAGAAATTTCATTTTTTCCGTTACTAATTTCCTTCGCTAATTTTGCTTTTTCTAGTAGTGTATTAAATGAAAGAGCTGGATTTTTTTATGTTTTCAAATGAAAATGGTAATTGATTGTATAAATAAAAATGAAGAAAATGAGATTTTTTTTTGTTGATAGGGGTAAATTATCGTCAATTCATCAAGGGTAATGTAGAAAAATATCTACCCGTGGTTTTTTTTTTTTTTTGAAATATTATATTTTTATAAAAGAAACATAAAAAGGCTAGACAAATTAGCGTTATCATTTCACAAATTTTTTTAAAGGGTTTCACAATATTTTATATTCTTTATTAAGAGAATAATTTTAATGGTATAAAGCTTTGTTGGTAACTTGGTATAAAGCTTCCACAACATAGTGTTTTACACTTTTTGTGTATATGAATTAAAAGCATCATTTTATTGTTTGAGTATCATACCATATTTTTACATTTTATCGTAAAAAGTATTTTATATTCATAAAAATAATTAAATATCATTTTGTTGATTGACACTTTTGATAAATAAAATTTAGTTATTATAATATTTAAATGATAGAAAATATTTCAAAAAAACTGTAGCTATTAAGTTAAAGATTAAATGCATCCATACATGTCAAATTGAACCGTTGAAATTCTCAAAAATAAAGTTGTTATTCGAACATATTTTCTTCTAGTTTTTATTCACAAATGTATGCATGGATCCTCCAAATATTTATCTCGATTTATATAGATTGATCGAGAAGACAAATCAAACAACAATTATATAAAATGTTCTTGAAAAATATGGAAAAACTAGACAAAGAAAAATCAAATACAAGCCAAAGAAAAATCAAATCAAAAGAAAAAAAAACAAGCATATGACTAAGTCAAGAAAAGAAAGCATGATCAAACGGTTGAAATTCATTAATTGTTAGACTTGAGATTACGTACATTGAAGAGTGTCGTGTGACTTCGTTTATCTGTCTCTCTCCAAGTCTATAAATTTGTACACCATGCTTCTAAAATGAAACACACAAAAAAGAGAAAATGGAGAGCACACAAAAAACTTTGAGCTTGTTGGTTTTGTGTTTCCTTGTGGGAACGATGTTAGTGAATGGTCAGAGTGCAAACAACGTAAGGGCAACATACCACCTTTACAACCCTCAGAATATTAACTGGGACTACAACACTGCCAGTGTATACTGTGCTACCTGGGATGCCAACCAGCCCTTGTCGTGGCGTCAAAAGTATGGCTGGACTGCCTTTTGTGGACCCCAGGGTCCTCATGGCAGAGACTCTTGCGGCAAGTGCTTGAGGGTATAACCACTTTACTCATTTTAGAAAAAGAATTCAAAATATACTGGTTTATTTCATTAATTCATTTGAGTTTATTTGCTGACATAAGTACATATGAAATCGTTAAAAATAGTTGACCTAGACACATTTATAATTGGGGTCATGAACCGTTTTCAACTTGTTTCTATGAACTCTATGATAGTTATGAAAATAATTTATAGTTCTTGGGAGTATATATGAAACAATTTATGATATGTTTACTAGATGTTTTGTCCAAACAAGATCTTTATATTCAACTCAGTTTTGGTTAAATTAAATAATAAAATTACCAAGGAAGAGTTTCTTTATTGTGAAGATGTGGTAGCAAAAATATTAAAGCTATACAGTTGAGTTTTCTAATATTATTATTGCTCTAGCTTCTACTCCATATATTGGGCTGTCTTTACACTACAGTCTATGTGTATGATTTTGATGTAATGTTTTAATACAATGGATTGAATTACCTTTTACTCTTGAATAAGAATATTTTTGCTTAAAATATCTCTAGTGCGATACAAAAACAATGGAGTACTAGCCAACAAAGATTCAAACACTAAGTTTTTCTGTGTGGCTTTTTGTGGACTTGTAAATGGACTTAATTATTATCAATTAGTTAGTCAAGGAGATTTTTTTATGTTTAGTTTTGATAGTTGAATAAATATTAGTGGTGATGATGCAGGTGACAAATACTGCAACTGGAGCTCAGGCAACAGTGAGAATAGTGGACCAGTGCGCCAATGGTGGACTGGACTTGGATGTGAATGTCTTCAATCAAATTGATACCAATGGACAGGGTTACCAGCAGGGTCACCTTACGGTTAACTATGTCTTTGTTAACTGTTAATTAATACGAACGAATCACTCTTTGTGATGATAAGTTGTACTACTGTCTAATAATACCATAAATAAAACAAGCGGTGCTACACGTATGCTTGTATGATTAATCTATATTCTTGTGTCTTGTTCTTATTTATCATTTACTATATATAACTTGCTATTTTGGATTTTATCCTCTCTCACATATTGGAAAGATGTAAATTCAAAACTATGCATATCGATTTTTATTTTTACAGAAGTACGGTTAACACATCATTAATAAGAAAATGTTCAATATACAAGTAGGAGAATCCTCTAACTTAGTGACCAACCTAAGAAACGGCAGCCCTAACTAAAGTATGAATTGTCATATTTGTTTGTTGCCTAATAAACTTCACAATGAAGTTGCAATTTAAAGATAATTGGTTCTTAATAGCATAAACTATTGCATAAAATTCAGAAGCTTCATGTCGTTGTGTTGAAAGGGCTTTAACCAAAGTACTAGAATCATGGGCAAAACGGATAGCTTCCAAAAGGGACATCGCCTCTTCCTCTAAAACCAACATATGTGCTTTCTACCACTTCGTTTGCGCTGCTACAAACTGTCCTCCCGAATCGCAAAAGTAGCAACAAATGGCGGATTTGGGACCCTGATGAGTCGGGGGGTGCAAGTATTTTACTTCAATTATATTTGTAAAAATAAATATGAAAATTATAAAGTGTATATGTGTGTGTATAAATGATTTTTTGTTAAAAAAATATAGATAAATTTCTCACAAAATATAGTTTATGTGACCTTGAAAATTGAAGGTGTCGTTTATTTTGGGAGTTTTGTTTTTAACAAACAAGTCAATTAAGTAAAAAATTGTGATTATTTTGTAATATATATAGTAAATATTTGTTAGTTATGGTATACAATCACTGTCGTCGTGAGCTTAACTCAGTTAGTAGGGACGATGCATAAAATATGCAAGGTCTGAGGTTTGAACCCGACCATCACAAAAAAATAATACAACCACTTACATATTAGGAAATCCTTCAAAGATTAAATTCATACTCCCTCTGGTTTTTTTTCCTTTTGATGTTTTAGGACTTCAATTATATTTTAAAATATTTGATGTTCTAGTATATTTAATTCTTTTTTTCCTTGTTGAAAAACCCACCATAAACTATTAAATGAGTTGTGACCTTTAACTTATCACATGTGAATTTAATAAAAAATAAGGACTTTTTAATCCAAAACATACAAATATTTATATACTTCAATTACTCCTTCAGACTAGTGTCAAAAGTTAAAACATCAAAAGATAAAAAACGGAGAGAATAATATAGATTCAAATTCAATCTGTTTGGTCCTCATTTTTTATGTGTTTATGGGAAATTCCAGTAGTACAATAAGTGCCTAAAAAAAAGTAAGAAAGTTGGAAAGGAAACTAAAAACTAACAAGCAGTAACAAGGGAAAACCAACTTAAAATTGTTGGTCAAAGCATGTAGTGTTGTAAAAAAGTATATTGATTTGACAGCTATTAGCCTTCCTATTGCGTAAAAAACGGAAAGCGCAAAAAACCAATTGCTCGTTGCATCTTGCATCAAGAGAGTGGTGCAAAATCAATTTCTCAAGGTATGCAAAACATGAGTTAAATAGGATGGCGGGTATAATTATGAAAAATTGAGGGTGTGCAAGTGTACACCCTAGTGTAGGAGCGGATAACACTTGGGTGACATTGGTGACATTGACCAATCACAATGTCACAATGCTTGTGAAAGAAAGAGAAACACAAGCATCGTGACATTGTGATTGGTCAATGTCACCAATGTCACACAACTTTATGTCACCCAAATGCTACTCGTGTAGGAGCAGCTCCGTCCCTGGAAGCAACCCCAAGAGACCTTTCTAGCTGCTTGATGGAGAGTAACGTCAACATTGCATTTTACCCATCCAATATTTGATATCTTCCATGTCGACCTGTTGGGAAGTGGATGAGTAACTTGTTGTTGCCTATGTCACTGTTGACATTGCACTTCATGCCATTGTTGCCAACTACTCAATGCATTCATGCCAATATTAACATAACTCTGTCTATTATCATTCCAAACTACCTCATTATACGCAACCCAAATATGCCACATGAGAATTGCAACTCTACCTACAACATCACGACTCCCATTCATGCATAAATAAAAAATGAAGGCTTCTGAGTTATCAACACATGCCGATCGTTGGAGCAAAACCGCGGATAAGCCATCCTAATACCAACTCTCGCTAGCCACTCTATAACCCACAAGAACATGTCAATCATCCTCATTAACAGTGTTACATAATGGGCAGAGAGTTGAGCAAGTACATATCGAGATTGTAATCTGATTCACGTAGGGACACACTCATGACATATATGCCATAACAAGTTACATGTTTTGTGCGCAACATTTATCTTCCATAAACACGACCACTCCCTAGTAACATGAACCTGATTCGTATTAAAGAAACATGTCATAGCAAGTAGATACCCATCTTTCACATCCTTCCCAACAATATTTTCCTCCTAGACTAAGGCAAACAAAGAGGTATCCAAAATAGAACTTGAAACCTCAGCTGGAAAGAACAAAACAACTTTATTTCCCAACTTTGATCCCCTAGTAACATTAAATCTGAGACATATAAACTATACACACCTTCATGTTGCAGCGATGGAACCCAACTCCTATGCTCATCCCGCAACCATCGATCAACCATCACCCTTATGTGTGTACCATCCCCCACAGTCCATATACACCCAGATAACAAAAATTGACGAGAGAAAAGAAGTCCGAGGGAAAAACCTTGCTTTAAAAACATGTGCTACCATTGAAACAGGACACGTCAAAAATTTCTGTTCTTGCTTAGTTACCATTGTCAAGTTGAAGGCTTTGAACTAACGGAATCATATCCCTCCAAACTCCTTAGGACACGATAACCTATCCCAAGTAATCCATTTGATGCTTTAGTGATTCCCATCTCCTCCCCACCAAAACAAATTGAGCATATTTTCCATATCATTGATAATATCATTAGGGAGACACACTCATGATGTATGAATGTATAGCTTGCAACACAGACTTAATCATGACTTTCTCACATGCCTTCGATAAAGCCTGACCTCGCTAGGAATTAATCTTCTTCCATATGTGATTCTTAATAAAAACAAATATAGGAGATTTATTCATGTCAATCATGAATGGAAGCCCTAAATACTTTCCAGTACCCATAACATGTTGAACACCCATAATGCAAGAAAAATCTTCTTGTGTTCCCTGGCTCATATTCCGACTAAAGAAGACTCAAATTTTTCTAAATTAATTTCTTGGCATGAGACCTCTGCATAAATGGTAAGGATTTGTAACAATTTATGTGCTTCCCTTACATTGGCCCTGCAAACAAAAATCAATCATCTGCGAATAGAAGATGTGACACCACATGGGCGCCTCAACACACTTTCACCCCATAAAAAGTTCCTTCACCAACCACCTTATGGATTAGAGTCGTTAATCCATCTACCAAGATAAACAAATAAGGTTATTGGGGATCTCATTGCCTCAACCCTCTCCAGTCACAATAGATCCAACCCGATCAAAGTTCATCAACACCAAGTAAGTGACAAAGGTCACACATATCATCATCCATTGTATTCGCTAATTACTATTGAAACCCATCTTCACTAACACACATGATCGTAAGCTTCACTGATATCAATCTTACTCGCTAACTAACCACGCTAACCTTTAGTCTTCTTCTTCATTGCATGGATAACTTCTGTAGCAATGAGAGCATTATCGAGGATTGAATGCTCTTCCACAAAAGCGGACTATTCAGGTGATACACGTTTACCCAAGCATTGCTTCAAACGGTTAGAAAAGAGCTTTGAAACCATCTTATACAAAACATTACATAATGAAATCAGACGCAAATCTTTCATATATTCTGGTCTTTCATGCTTAGGGATAAGACAAATATTAGTTTCATTAAGGTTGGACGGGAAGAAGCCATGATCTAGCCAGGACATAACAGCCCAAAAAAAATATAATTTCCACAAACAAGCCATAAATTCTAATAGAAAACTGGATTAAATTTGTCAGGACCTGGTGATTTATTCGGTTGCATTTGTAACAAAGCTTGTTTTATCCTCCATGGATACTCGTTGGTGCATAAGGTCAACAACTGGTGCATGATTCCAAGTGCCAAAAGACTCTCAATATATTGATGTGTTACATCACATGATTCTTCCTGCTTCGTGACTGTAACACGATTAACATTGATAAATTTGGTTATGTGTTTTACTTTGCTATGTACCTCTGCTGACATATGGAAGAACCTAGTATTCATATCCCTCGATTTCAGCCAACGCATCTTAGATATTTGCTTCAAAAAATCCTTCGCCTAAACAAGTAATGTTGCGTGTTTCACCATAGTGTCTGTATCAAATAGAGGTAGTACCCCCTGAATAGAGGTAGTATCAAATAGAGGTATTCATATACCGAATAGAGGTAGTACCCCCTGACTAGCATCAAAGCTCCTCCAAGGTTTGAGCACACTTATTTATACCCTTTTTAAATCTTGTTCTTTTAAGTCGACCCTAACGTTGAAGCTCTATAGAACAATTTGCAACTTTCTCCTCCTCCTCTGTAGTTAACCTACCTCCCCAACCTTCCACCACCACGTCTTCAATATCAGGCTCATCCAACCAACTATTCTAAAACATAAAATTGTAATTATACTTATGTCTCACAGAAGGTGCAGTGTCCAACAGAATCATACTATGACAAGATTTGTAAGTTTTACCTCCGGGTACATATGAAGCCATTCAAAATTCGCCATAGCACAGTCTAATCTTTCCTCTGCCACCCTTGCAATTCCCGTACTTTTAATCCACGTATAAGGATGACCTTCCAACTTGATATCAGGCAAATCACAATATTCTGGATATCCATACCAAGTCAATCTCCATTCCCTTTGAATACCATCCTCTACCACTAAGTTATCTCAAGTATGGATTCATTAGTGACAAACAATTATCTCATGTATGAATTGTACATCTCAATATCCCTGTTGGTGAGTCATGTAAAAAAAGTGAAAACAATAAACTTAAAAGGAAATTGGTTCTCTCTTTTTTTATGTAGAAGATATTAAAAAAATATTAATGTTTAGTAAGTATTTATTTTGTGAATTGGGTACCTCTATGCACAACTGAGGTTAATTTCTCAAACCGGGTAAAACCTCTGCAAATGACATAACTCCCACTCTACGGGTAGTAATTCTCTTAACGACATTCAATTGTCATGTGCATGCAAGTTTTTTGTATAATAAATTAAAATTCACTTTTTTATATAATGTTTCATTTTTATGTAGTAGATATAAAAAAATTAGTTCACACGAACTTAGCTCAGATAGAAGGAACATTGCATAATATATGCAGAGACTGAGGCTCGAAACCCAAATATATCAAACTTACTCACATTAAGAGGTGAATTTCTTGTTATTAGACTACTTGACCAAATAATATCAAAAATATTAAATTTAATTAATTAATTAGTGGCAAACAATTATCTTGTGTATAAATTATATTTACCAACAATGTTTTTTTTATTTAAAAAAAAGTTTTTTTAGTGAAAACAAAAAGTGATATAATTAATAAATAATACATGTAAATGTTTGTGTTTGTGAGCATAGTTTAGTTGGTAAGAGATTTTATAATATATGCAGGGATCAAAGTTTGGACTTTAGAAAACTCTCTTATTCATCTTTAAAGATGAATTTATAACCATTAAACTACTTAAAAATAAAAATATAAATAGATACATGTCAAGTCAAGAAAAAAATTAGAGGAGTAAAGGATGTTTTTGTCATTGTGTTAGTCCTTTTTATTTTCTCGCCAGCCCTTTATTTTCTCAAGTCTATAGTAGATAGATGTATTCATACATATCAAATACCAAATTAACATTGTAGAAATTCTCAAAAATATATAGTTGTTATTTAAACACATTTTCTTCTAGTTTTTATTTACAATTGTATGCATAGATCCTCTGAATATTTATCTCGATTTATATAGATTGATTATAAAGACAAATCAAACAACGACTATATATTTTTTTTTTTTGAAAAATATGATAAAAGTGCTAAACAAAGAAAAATTAAATACAAGCCAACAAATCAAAAGAAAAATAAACAAGCATATGACTTAATTAGTGTCTTAGTCAAGAAAAGAAACACATTAGTTGGTCCAGTCAAAAAATATAGGAGGAAAGGATGTTTTTGTCATTGTGCTAGTCCTTTATTTTCTCAAGTCTAGTCTATAGTAGATAGATGTATCCATACATGCCAAATTAACAGTGTAGAAATTCTCAAAAATAGTTGTTATTTGAACACATTTTCTTCTAATTTTTATTTACAAATGTATGCATGGATCCTCCAAATATTTATCTTGATTTATATGATTTATATATATTGATCGAGAAGACAAATTAAACAACGACTATATAAAATGTTCCTGAAAAATATGGAAACACTAGATAAAGATAAATTAATTACAAGCATGTGACTCGGTCAAGAAAAGAAACACATTACTTGATAGACTTTAGGATCACGTACGTAGAACAACGTCGTATGTGTGACGTCACTTATCTTTCTCAAAGTCTATAAATTTGTACACCATGCTTCTACTATGAAACACACAAGAGAAAATGGAGAGCACACAAAGAACTTTGAGCTTGTGGGTATTTTGTTTCCTTGTGGGAACGATGTTAGTGAGTGGCCAGAGTGCAAACGGCGTAAGGTCAACGTACCACCTTTACAACCCTCAGAATATTAATTGGGATTACAACAGAGCCAGTGTATACTGTGCTACCTGGGATGCAAACCAGCCCTTGGAATGGCGTAAAAAGTATGGTTGGACTGCTTTTTGTGGACCCCAGGGCCCTCATGGTAGAGACTCTTGTGGCAAGTGCTTGAGGGTATGGTCCCTTACTCATTTTAGAAAAATTTATCAAAACATTCAGGCATATTTTATTGATTTATTTGAGTTTATTTACTGACATAAGTATTCCGAGATCGTTGAAAAGGGTTGACAACACGTTTATAAATATGCTTTAAATTGTTTTCAACTTGCTTCTATGATATATAGTTATGACAATAATTTATAACTTAGAAAGTATATATGAAAAAATATATGATATCACTATGGATGTTTTGGCCGGAACAAGTTGAAGTAAATAATTAAGTAAAGAAAGAAGAGTTGATTTATTGTGAACATGTGGTAGCAAAAATATTTAAACTATGTAATTGAGTTTTTTAATATTAGTGCTCTAGCCTCTAATCCATATTGGGCTGTCTTTACTCTTTAATCTATGTGGATGATTTTTATTTAATGTTTAATATAATGGATTGAAACAAATGGACCTAATTATGATCAATTAGTTAGTCAAGGAGATTTTTTTGTTTACTTTTGATAGTTGAATTAATATTAGTGGTGATGATGCAGGTGAAAAATACTGCAACTGGAGCTCAGGTAATAGTGAGAATTGTGGACCAGTGCGCCAATGGTGGACTGGACATGGATGTGAATGTCTTCAATCAAATTGATACCAATGGACAGGGTTACCAGAAGGGTCACCTTATAGTTGATTATGTCTTTGTTAATTGTTAATTAACGCGAATAAATCACTCTTTGGGATGATAATAAGTTATACTACTGCCTAATAATACGATAAATAAAACAAGCAGTGCTACACTGGATTAATCTATATATTCTTGTGTCTTTGTTCTTATTTATCGCTGATAAATTATCAGTTACTATATATAACTTGCTATTTTGGATTATCACCGGTACTCTAAAATATAAAACGTACCTGTACCGGATATATTGCGGATACTGGTACACGTATGCCTTATTTTTGGGAAAATGCATGAATAATTAATAAACGTGAAATGCAAACAAGTACCTTTGGAGCACTTGTTTAGAAGTCCAAAGAAAAACTTTTTATTGAAACTTGTGTTTTCACTATATTGAAAATTAAAAATGAAACATTTTCTACATGAAATTCATAAATTATTTTCTCTTTTGAATCTTTAACCATTGTCCTTGGGTAGCACTTGTGAGACATAGAGTTTACAACATCAAGAGCTTACAAATTTAGTCTCTATTAAATTTTAATTGTAATTTTAATCCATATAAATAAAAGTAAGGACTACAACTGAGTGAATTTTTTTAGTGACTCACTTGAATGTGTATGATTTTATAGGGACTAAAAACATATTTAACCTTAAAACATATGCACTACTATTTTCTTAACTCTTTACAATGGTTTTTGGTTTTCTCTCTCAAATTTTTGTTATTTTTCTCTAATAATAAGTTAAAACTTGTATGTTGAATATACTTACCTATTAGTTCCTCTCATACTAAATATAATTATAAATTGTCTACAAGTTTTCGTTTAACGGACAAAAATTGCCAAAATTGTTAGGTCAGACGCTATGATTAGGGTTTGAATCCTGACTCATCCACTTATGTGTGTGAGTTGATGATAACTTTGTCATTTTATCTATCTACACACAAAAAATAGTAATAAATTTCTTTAACAAAAAAAAAAATAGTTTAGGGTTTCTCATATACCTTTTGTATTTAAACAATTGTTTTTATAATCAAATTATGTTCCTTATACTCGGTCCCCCTAACTTTAAATTCCTGACTTCGCTCCTGAATGACTCGCATTCATTTGTTTCCCTTGTGGCTCCTTACATATCGTATATGTGGTAAATGTTGAGTTGGCATGCGAAGACAAAATTGTTGTAAAAGTGAAGGTCTTGAGGAATGATAAATTATCGTCATCACATTAAGTAGCTTTTATTTATCGGTTTAGTTTTTCAATCATGTTGGCTAACTTAGATTTTAACGTTAAATAAGTTTTTGATTTTAATATATTGAATTTCATTTGTAGTTCTTCTAAAAGTTTTTCTAAAACAACGGTCTTCTAAATATTTTGAATCAACATGTTATGTCCCTTCTTTTAAGTTAACTCATGTGTATCATTCATTTTTTAAAATGAGTTTTGCAATTATGTTTAGAATATTATAAAAACTCTACCAAAGAAATTTAGAATTTTTAACAAACGATAATTTAAATATGAATTTATAAGCGAAAAAAAAACATAAAATGCATATTTAATTCATCCATTATCAAAAAATTTATAAACTTTTACAAGAAAGATTTTTATAATGCACTAAATATAACTGTAAAAACAAATGTAAAAGATACACGTGAGTTGATTTAAAAGCATAAATAAAAAATATTGACTGAAAATATTTGAGGACCATTACTTGAAAAAAATTATTTTAGATAGACTCTAAAATTTGTAAGGACAAAATACTAATTTAAACTTTGATTTTATTTTTGAGATTACTTAGAATCAACTTTGAGATATAGTAACATTTAGAGTTTAGATTATTTTATTATATATTCGCATACCTTCAAATTTTCTTTTAATTTTAGATTACTTAACTAATTTTTTTTTTCTAAGTAATTTAGTGGTTGAAAATTCATCATATAAGATAAATAAATGGAGAATTCGAGGTTTAAACCCAACTACTACATATTACATACAATATTTCTATCAATTGAGTTTTTTTTTTTTTACATTCCTATCATTTGAGTTATGCTCACAATGATGACTTCTTAATTTATTTTAAAAGTTATTATTTGGACCGAAATATCTCGTAGTTTTATCTTTTTTTTGGGTAAATTGTGTCACACTAAGCTACAAGTCTCTATTTGTTGATCAGAACTATTCTCTCCCCTAAGTGCAAGCAATTTGAGGTCGGTCTAAGGTGAGGATAATTGACTATTGCACCAACAAGGGCTGGACTTGGATGTGAATGTCTTCAATAGACTGGATATTAGACAAGGTCACTATTAAGTTTATCTCAGGTTCTGACGCTCTCATTGGAGTCTAAAGTAAAGATGAAAGCTTCATTTTAGGGGGAGAGAAGGAGAGGACAAGAGATTTAAATATTTCACCTTATTTGTAAGGGTGTTTATAGAAAATGAAAAAAAATATTGTTCATGATTAATATATTTTTATTTTTTAGAATATTATTACGAAAACATGAATGGATTGAATGAATTTATTTGAGTCCTTCAAAATCTTCTTCCACTATAATTTTTTAAATTCTCACATTATATATATATATATACAATTTGAATTGGAGACTATCATTCTTTATTTTACTTTTTCTCTTCAATTTTCTCTCTCTTCAAAATACCTCAATATCCTCTCTTCCTGAACTTCCAAACATAGTCTCAATTGTCAACTATCAATTTGTTAGTTGAGGTGATTCATTATAGAGTAGTTGAATGAATCAATGCAGCCTAGTAACAACATAAATTAAACAAGTGGTGCTTAATGGATAGATGTCATCTTATACTAGGGGTACAAGTAGTACTCTAGTAGTGGTGTATTAATTTGCAACTTAAAATTCATAGTTCTCTCTCATAACTGTAGTATTAATTCGAAACTAAGCATATAATTTTTTGGATTAAATATGTTTTTGATATTCATATAAAATAAAATCACATTTTTAGTTCTCGTAAAATTTTCCATCAATATTTTTGTCTTTGTAAAATTATTCATCAGCATTTTCAGTCCCTGTAATATTTTTCGTCGGTATTTTTGGTACCTAGAACTGTTAAAGTACAGAGACTAAAAAATGTAATTTTATTTTGTATGGACTAAAACAAAATTCAGAATATTTTTAAGGACAACTAACATATTTAACCCTAATTTTTTTCCTATAAACTTAAGCATATCATTAATTGAGAAAATACCACCCTCTCCGGTCTAAAAATGTAAAAAAAGGAAAATATATAATTTCACACTCTTAAAAAAAATTGTCTGGTTTAATTTCACATCCATAAAAACTACAGGGTTTGTATAACATGTACAACACTGCACATGTTAAAGGAACTAAAAGTATTAAAAAACAATAATTATTTATTAAAAAGTTATAAAAAAAATTAAATAATAATTGATTGGATTGTCATCTATTAAAAATTGTTAATGGGTTGATTGGATTTTTTGTATGATTAGGATGGACAAAATTTTAATATTCGAGTTTTAGCAGAATTTAAATAGATTAATGAATTGTTTTGGTGTGTATACCACATTAAATCAAACTTATCCAATCTATCTATTTTGTCATTTGCATGTGAGACACTTAGAAATCGATTCCTTCACCAATGGGAAAGCCTATGAAACCACCATGTGTTGATTGCAACAAAGAGTTAAGGTCATCATAATAAAAATAGAAACGAATAAAGATAACCCTCTACAGTAATCTTCTACGTAAAGAGAACACTTCAATAAGACTCCCATTAACAAGCGTTGATGCAATGACAGAACCAACATATTCTTAAACCGATTTCTTCCATCTAGACTGGAAACTCATTCTCTTCATATCTAAATTCATGTACCCCCAATTCACTGAGTCGTACACATTTTCAAAGTTAACTTATAATGATTTCTTACTTTCTTTCTCTTATTAATTTCCTCAGCAACCTCATTAACAATAATTTCTATGAGAGAACTCACGATTTCTTTGATTCATATTGCCAGGACTTTCCTAATTAATACGCACTTCTAGATATATTTTTAATGACAAATGTTAATAATTAATTTGTTAGAATAAGATTTACTTATTTGTTTGAGTTTGAACCCAGGTCGTACAACTCATTTTTCTTTAATTCAAATTAGTTAAGCCACCCAACTCAAATATTTTCTACAATATTCTATATATTTGATGTACATAAATATTACTAAAAAGATATGGATGATCAAGAAGACAAATCAAACTACGACTACATGTCATTGCATAAAATATGAAAGGTCTAGGGTTCAAATCCCAGCCCCACCACAAAAAAAAAACTACAACTACATAAAATGTTCCGGATTAATATTACGGGGAAACTAGACAAAGAAAATTCAACAAAATGAAATAGTTGGTTAAAGAAAATTCAAAGCAAAATAAAGACAAGCATGGTAACGGTTCAAATCCATTGTTGGACTTGAGATTAATTAGGTGTAGAACATTAATGTCGTGTCGTGTGTGGTTTATCTTTCTCCAAGTCTATATATTTGCACACAAGCCTCTACAATGAAACACAAAAATTGAGAAAATGGAAAACACACAGAGAAAGTTGAGCTTGTTGGTTTTGTGTTTCCTTGTGGGAACGATGTTAGTGAGTGGTCAAAGTGCAAACAACGTTAGGGCAACATACAATAATTACAACCCTCAGAATATTAACTGGGACTACAACACTGCCAGTGTATACTGTGCTACATGGGATGCAAACCAGCCCTTGTCATGGCGTAGCAAATATGGTTGGACTGCCTTTTGTGGACCAGCCGGGCCAACAGGCAGAGATTCTTGCGGCAAATGCTTGAGTGTATGTCCACTTCTCTCATTTTAGAAAAAATATTTTAAAATATAAATCATTTTATACTCAATTCAATTTTACCTTCAATATAAATATTTCAAGATTTTTCTATATTAATTAAAGTGATATTAGTTGATCATTTATAAGGAGTTGAATTCCAATATTTAAATTTATAAAGTTAAGTTCTTACCACTCAACTCACATTATTTTTTTGGTAAAAATTAAGTTATTTTCTTGGCTGCGATAATTCAGTATTCTCCTTTGTTGCACTTGTTGGATTGTCTTTAGTAGGCCTAGATTATTTTTCTATTATACGTTGATAAATATTACTTTTATTAAAACATTTGATAAATTATCAATTTAGTCTTAAATTATTACCCTTCTCAATTTAGGCCCTAAACTATTATAAATATAATAAATAGTCTTTAAAGTACGTATTTAAAATATGTCAATTTACTCTTTATTGACAGGATGTTAGAGACTAAATTAACAAGTTTTTGTATAATTTATGGGTTAAACTAACGGATTTAATATACTTTAGATGAGACTTATTATTGTGTAAAAAAAAAGACTATTTATTATATTTATATAGTTTATGGACTAAGTTGAAAAATGAGACACTTTATAGACTAAATTGATCTTTTGATAAAATTAAATTCTGGCCAACACAAACACAATCGATCTTCTTCATTTTTTTTATTTTTTTTTATGATAAATGCTAACATATGTGTAGAAGTGCATGTTAAAGAATTTAATATCAAAAGACTTTTAATAGTCATGCATTCAACTTTTTAAAAGTTAAAATATTACATTTTTAATGTAAATTTCTATTTTTAGCTTTAGGTTTCTTTAACATGTTAGCGAGACTTTTTTTATTAGTATTTGTTGACATGGACTTAATTATTACCAATTAGTTATTAATAGAGAATTGTGGGATACAATTTATTTGGTTAAAGTTGAACTAATAATATTGTGGTGATGACTAATGATGCAGGTGACAAATACTGCAACTGGAGCTCAGGTAACGGTGAGAATAGTGGACCAGTGCTCTAATGGTGGACTAGACATGGATGTGAATGTCTTCAATCAAATTGATACCAATGGACAGGGCGTTCAGAATGGTCACCTTACAGTTAACTATAGCTTTGTTAATTGTGGTGATTAATTGATTCATTCAGCAGTGTGAACGAATCACTCTTTGTAATAAAAATTAGTACTACTGCTTCCTTATAACACCATAAATAAAACTAATGAGAGGTGCGATGTATATACTTAATTGGATGATATTAATGATGAATCTATACTTGTTCTTCTCTTGTCGTAATTTACTGTATATAACGTGATATTTGGATTTCATTTTTTTGTCTAGTGATCTCACACACACAAACAAGATTGCACTTGTGGCCAGAATGTCATGTGAAAGGGAGAGAGAAAAAACAAATGTTTTGTTATGTGTTTTAATTAGATTGATCAATGTCAAATGACATTTGCGTTAATATATTATTGAAACTCAATCTCATGTGATGACAAGGTATCTTAGAAATAAATTAATTTGAAGTTAGGCATATCATTTGACTTTTAACAAGTAATTATGTTAATATTATAAGCCTATGGAGCAACATAATTTCAAAGTTAGCATACGATGAATTAATAATTTCTCAATTATAAGTCTATCATTTGCGTAGCTAACTATGAAAATGGTTCAGTGTCTTGAAAAAACTGTTTCTAAATGTAAGAATTGTCTTTTGCTTATGAACTTCAAACTATATTTCTTTTAATGTGAGGCTCTTAACAAGATGCCTCTGAAATAATAATACTAAGAAAGATTGATAATGTGGCTTAGTCTATAATCCACAAGTAATATAATGTATCTACCATAGGTTTAGCCTCTAAATGTAACTATCCATTTTTCTCTTGGAAAGCCACCTTACATGACCATACACGTAAATAATTTCGCATTTTCATTTGGATTTCATTTTCCTTTTTACTCAATCTAGAACATCCATATGTTGGGGCCTTAATACTACTCTCAAATTAATTTTATATTATTTATTTTGAAAATACCTCAATTATAAATTTGACCATCGCTAAAGAGACAATGGCCTAACTGCCTAACTTTCATTAGACTTGGTCCATGCCAGTCTTGAAATATGTAACATGTTGACTGAATCAGTTAATATAAGACTTTTCTAAAAATCTAGTCAAATTTCTAGTCTAAACTTTTTAGGCAAGAGCCGATAAATCAGATTTTTGAGACCACACCGCTCGTAAAACGTCAAGCCACGTCTTAATCGAATTAATCTTATTTCTTACAAAATCATGCCCTATTTTCTAATGTGTCGTGATTCTCTCTAACCAATTCTTGAATTGAGAAAACCCAAGTCATGCATTGAAAGGAAAAAAAACATAAAACATAAAAAGAATTCATAAAGAGTTCATGAAGAGCAGTGCTCTCACTTTAGAAAATTATTTTTTATAAGTAAATCATTTTGAATATAAAAACTTAGTATGATGAAGGTTAACAACACACATTTTGACACACATTTTTCAATATACTTTCTTTGATTGGTTAAAATTCACATGAGTCCCACCAAATTATATAGGTCTTATATAATTTTGGTGGGTCCCATACTCTCTGAGACATGCATGATGAGTTTCGTGAGTTGATCAAAATATAAAGACCAAAGTGCAATTAAGCCTTTAATTTATGTTTTGTTAAAAAAATTCTTTTTTTGAGTAATTTTTACAATATCTTATACATTTCTGCACAATTTCATTAAAAAAATACAAAAATTGACTTAAAAATAAGAACTAAAAGTAGGGATTAAAAATTTTACAAGGACTAAAAGTTGAAAGAAAATTTTAGATAAACCAAAATGAAAAATTGATATACTTTTAAATACTAAATACATATTTAACCCTTTATTTTTTACATAAAACAAAGCCTACATGCAATTTGCTACTACTTTTCATCAACTTGGTCAACAAGAGCCTATCTACCGTTGGTTTATATTTTAAAAGTATTTAACAAATTTTTAGCGAGGAGCATAACTGGGATTTAATTTAACAATGATGACAAAGCTTACACAAACACTATGCATGTTGTCCTTTGTCCAAGCCCCATGTGCGATTGTGAAATTTAAGTGACAAATATACAGAGCATTGACAATGACAACAAACATGCATTGTGTGCAACCTTTGAATTAATAGTGTAACCAGAATGATCAATTTATACCGCATAAAGATTTCACATAGTTCCTTCTGAAAATAGGGTGTCCGGCACAAAGATGCGTTAAGGACTATGTAATACTTGCAAGTAAAAATAATAAAATCTATGTTATAAGCTAAGATTTTACTGGCATCAATTAAAGCCGGCAACAATGAACCCTATAAATTCAAGCAAAAGTAGAAATCAATTACTACAATTTGCAAGACAAAAAGCTTAATTAATTAACAATGACGACAAAGCTTACCCTATGCATATTGTCATTGTTATGTGTTCTTGTTTTAGCAACTGCTCAAAGTGCCACTGTGCAGTCAACATTTAATTTATACAACCCTGAGCAGCATAACTGGGACTTACGTGCTGTTAGTGCATTTTGCGCAACATGGGATGCAGACCAGCCTTTGTCATGGCGTAGCAAATATGGTTGGACTGCCTTTTGTGGACCTGTTGGTCCTCAAGGCCAAGCTTCTTGTGGCCGTTGCTTGAGGGTATGCTGGAACTATTCTTAATTTTTTGTTAGACAAATATATTAAGTAAAATATATATCAAATAATTATGTGTTGTCACATTTATTTATCTTCAAATTTACTATATCAAGTGATATATTGGACCATACATGTTTTACATATGTTATTATAGTTCATTTTATTTCTTTATTCTTGTGTTTTTTCATGATCGAAAGTTTAAAGAATTTGCTTTAATGTCTAATAGGTGACAAACACTAAAACTGGAGATCAGCAAATAGCAAGGATTATTGACCAATGCAACAATGGGGGATTAGACTTGGACGTTGGTGTGTTCCAAAGGCTCGACTCAGATAGAAGTGGGAATGCTCAGGGCCATCTTATTGTCAACTATGCTTTTGTAGATTGTGGTGACTAAATATATATTGTAACTGCCCTGTTCACATAATGTGATCGTGTGGCTTGATAACATGATATAGTGCTCTACTTTTTCGTAATAAAAGTTGGACAGGCTTCTTTACTCACTTCATGATTTTAAGAGATAGATAGAATAAGAGAGTTGGATTAAAATTAAATTAGATATCAAGACATGATAGCTCTTATCATATCTTACGTTTGATGTTCATCTCATATCAAACTATATGAGATTGTATTTAGAGTATAGTTGCCTAATATCATCCACTGATATTGTCATTCCTTGTCACCCACTGTTTTCGAAAATGTTGATTCATAAAAGAAATGTATCTAGCCAAATATTATCCGAAAATGTTTTAATTTTGTATGAGAACTATTTTTTATTGACAAATGCTAACATGTGTTCCAAGGGCATATGCTAAGGAATTTAAAATATAAATAATTGTTTCAAAGTTGTTTATTTTAAAGTCAAAATTTTATTCTTTTCTATAAAAAAAACCTTTAAAATTGGATTCCTTAACTTATGTCATAAAAATACAAGTTAGCAAGACCTTTTTTTATTAAATGGGATTACCATGTCATATGTCTGATCCCATAAACTAAAATGAAAGTCCGTGATAACTCTGATCCCAAGATCAAATATCATCCATAAAAGAAAATGTTCTTTAATTTCGTATGAGAACTATTTTTTATTGGCAAATATTAACATGTACCTCAAGAGCATATGCTAAGGAATTTAAAATATAAACAATTGTCTCAAAAGTTTTACATTTAATTTTATTCAACTTCTTAAAGTCAAAATTTTGTTCTTTTCTATAAAAAAAAACTTCTAATTTTGAATTCCTTAACTTGTGCTTTACCTTTTTTATTAAATGGGATTACCATGTCATATATCTGATCCCATAAACTAAAATGAAAGTTCATGACAACTCTGATCCCAAGACCAAAGTCACAATCCTTAATCCAAAAAACCTTTGACAACAATTCCTTCAAAACTTAACTTTTAAGAGATTCTTTTATCAACCACCGTGATTTTTGAAAGCCGCTCTCGTCCGGATGGATAAATCAGGAGGAGTGCGGTTTTTAAAAAATAAGTGGGGTAAAATTAGCTTTCTTCAACTTTCTCCAAAACAAACTCAAACATTGGGCTAGGCCCATCACACACTTCCTTTGCTTCCTCTTCTTCATTCTCTTCATCTACGCCAAGGTTCTGGTCAAGCTTTGTAGTGGTACTGTCTTCTGTAGTGCGAAAACCATACACCGAATTTGAATCAACAAGATGCAACAGGTAATTTGAAACCCTAAATTGAATTTTTCAGATTGCATTGTTTGATTTTGATTAAGACTCATTTGTTTGTGATTCGTAAAGGGAGGAGGATCCGAAACGGAAGTTACATGGGAGGACCAGCAGAACATCAACAAATTCGGAAGGTTGAATAATCGCTTACACGAGCTACATGATGAGATCAAAATCGCTAAGGTAATTAATCTTTAATTTCAAATTCTTAGTTTTGCGTTAATGAAATTTAGGGAATAGAAATGGGTCCAAAATCAACGAGAATCCATATATGCTTAGTTTATATCTTTGCTACATGCTTTTTGTAGAGATAATACTATAGTTACTTAAGACCCTACGGTCTGTTTGGCAAACCACATATTTGAGCTTATAGATTATGTCTTAAAGCTCATTTGACTAGCTTAAGTTACTTTCTCACGAACTTATATCTTATTTTTACTAGCTTATAGTCTTTTTTGATAAGCTAATTCAAGTTTATAGCTTAAATCTTATAGCTTATCACTTGTTATCTCAATTTTACAATTGTAGCCTTAATTGAAAAAAAAAGTAAATTAAACATATGTGGTTGGAAGTGTTTCATTTATTTTAAAGGAAAACAAAAATGGTTGGATGTGTTTTCATAGATGAAATTAAAGCACCACAACCAGAATCATCCAATAGGAAATAGAGGAACTAGGAACACCACTGAGAACCTGAATCAAACAATAGGAAATACCAACCAGAATCATACATTATGAAACAGAGAAGGTTTCCTATTTGAACAAAAAAAAACATAAATACAAAATCTGGAGATTTAAGAACCCAACTTACATTTTTATTTTGGAGTTATCTTCTTATTTTGAACTCCTAGCACTATAGAACTGATCAACTTTATGACGAGTCATGTTTAAAAACAATAACTCGCAGCACAAAAGAAGCTTCCTCGATGTGCTAGACTTCCTGCAAAACAACATGCTTGGCTGATTGTTATTAGAGAAAGCACTAATCGGAAAAAAAAAGTAGCGCTAAGAAATACTGCTAAATCGCTCTTATAATTTTTGAGGAACCAGATAATTATCATTATTTGAGCTTATCTACTGGCATTAGCGCTTGAGAGACTGTTTGGGAGAACTTATGAAAACAGCTTATGACATGTTCATAAGTTGTTTTCAACTTATTTCCATAAACTCTCCATGGTAGCTTAGGGATGGCAATTGGACCCAAGCCCAGTGGGCACCCGCAAAAAATACCCATGATGGGCGGGTAAATACCCGCATTGTTGGGTATGGGCATGGGTACGGGTAATTACCCGCAAATTTGAACGGGTATGGGTGCGGGTACGGGCACTCTAGTGCCCACCCCGCCCCATGCCCGCACATTAAATATACTATACCAAT